>Ga0247831_1001539_pt1 | contig 42618 bp, 35 predicted proteins | sample LaCruzMarch2015__9_FD_192406 | JGI IMG/M metagenome (GOLD analysis project Ga0247831, IMG submission 192406) | Freshwater microbial communities from meromictic Lake La Cruz, Castile-La Mancha, Spain - LaCruzMarch2015_1m | ecosystem: Environmental > Aquatic > Freshwater > Lake | place: Spain...
AAGCGCCCGACGTAGGTGCGCGACGGCACTTCATAGTTGCCGATCTTGATCATGTCGGAACCGCCGGACACGGCTTCCCACACGGTTTTGCTGCCGTCGAGGTCGTCGCGACTCTGATCGACGCAGGCCAGCTGCACGGTTTCACCGATCTCGATGCTGCCCGAGTCCGGCTGCTCCTTGCCCATCAGCATGCGGAACAGGGTCGATTTACCGGCACCGTTACCGCCGATCACGCCAACGATGGCGCCTTTGGGCATGCTGAACGACAGGTTGTCGATCAGCGCGCGGTCGCCGTAACCCTTGCTGACGTTGACGAAATCGATGACCTTGTCGCCCAGACGCGGGCCGACCGGGATATAGATCTCGTTGGTCTCGCTGCGCTTCTGGAATTCCTGCGACTGCATTTCTTCGAAACGCTGCAGACGCGCCTTGGACTTGGACTGACGGGCTTTGGCGCCTTTGCGCACCCACTCCAGCTCTTCCTTCATGGCCTTTTCATGGGCCGACTGCTGCTTGGATTCCTGAGCCAGGCGATCCGATTTGGCTTCCAGCCAACCGGAGTAGTTGCCCTCGTAAGGGATACCGGCGCCGCGGTCGAGTTCGAGAATCCAGCCGGCAACGTTATCCAGGAAGTAACGGTCGTGGGTAATCGCGACCACAGTGCCCGGGAAGTCGTGGAGGAAGTGCTCCAGCCAGGCCACCGAGTCGGCGTCCAGGTGGTTGGTTGGCTCATCCAGCAGCAGCATGTCGGGGGCCGACAGCAGCAGACGGCACAGCGCCACACGGCGCTTCTCACCACCGGATAGATGTTCAACCTTGGCGTCCCAGGCCGGCAGACGCAGGGCGTCGGCGGCGACTTCCAGCTGACGCTCGAGGTTGTGGCCGTCGCTGGTCTGCAGGATGGCTTCCAGCTTGGCCTGCTCGGCTGCCAGCTTGTCGAAGTCGGCATCCGGCTCGGCGTAGGCGGCGTAAACCTGATCCAGACGCGCCTGGGCGTCCTTGATCTGGCTGACCGCCTCTTCCACCACTTCGCGCACGGTCTTGCTCGGGTCGAGCTGCGGCTCCTGCGGCAGGTAGCCGATATTCAGCTCCGGCATCGGGCGGGCTTCGCCGTCGAACTCGGTGTCGACGCCGGCCATGATCTTCAGCAGGGTGGATTTACCCGAACCGTTGAGGCCGAGTACGCCGATCTTCGCGCCAGGGAAGAACGACAGGGAGATGTTCTTGAGGATTTCCCGCTTCGGCGGTACGACTTTGCCGAGCCGATGCATGGTGTAAACGTATTGAGCCATGATGACCTTGGTTCTGGGTTGAAACGAAAGAAGAAGCCGCCAACTGATGCGTGCAGCCTGAGGCCACACGGCGGGGACGGAGCCGCCAGGCGCTACCTGCACAGCGTCGTTCGTACAGTCGCGCGCGCGTGCGGCAAAGCTACCGGAATGCGCCGGACAGGGCAAACGACGCTCGTCGGCGGCGCTGGCACTTTGCCACGGTTATGGCATGCTAGCCGCCCCCTGCCTGCCGGCCATTCTGCGCACCCCAGGGACCAGCTCATCGCCGCTCAGCCCCCAGGATGTATGTCTTTGCCAACAGTCACGCCCCCAACCACACCGCGTACACCCGGCGCTCCGCCGGCTGAGGCGATGCGTGGGCCGACCCGCGGCGCGCTGGTGATACTGGTGCTGAGCATGCTGGTGTTACTGCTCTGGCAGCTGCGCCAGGAGTCTCAGCAGTTGCTCGACAACCAGCGCCAGCTTGGCCTGGCCTACAGTTCGCAGCTGGCCAATCACTTGCACCTGAATATGGCGCTCAAGGCCAGCGCGGGCCAAGCCCTGCTGCAAACCCATGTGCTGCCGCCAAACAACCCGGATGAGCTGGAAGATCTGCTGCACACCCTGCGCGGCGTGTTCCCGACCCTGCGCAGCCTGGCCTGGATGAATAGCCAGGGCCGAATTATTGCCGACAGCCACGCCCCCACCGAAGACGCCCTGTACCTCGGCGAATTGCTGGCGCGCGGGCGCAGCGACAGTTTCTTCTACACCTTCAGTGCCAACGACAACGGCCGTATCTACCTGCTGCTGCGGCATAACCCCGACAGCGCCGTCAGCGGCTTCTGGGTGCTGCGCCTGACCAATCAGGCGCTGACCAGCTGGCTGCACGAGCACCACCAGAGCCCACATCAGTGGCAACTGGAAGATCGCAACGTGCAGCGGGTGATTGCCAGCAACATGCCTCAGACGCTCAGCGGCTCCTCGGTGGCGCCCCCGGTTACCGCCGAGAACATCGACCAGAGCCTGCTGGAAACCCCGCTCAAGGGCAGCGACTGGCAACTGCGCGCGCTGTTCAATGAGCGCAAGGTGCGCGCCCAACAATTGCCGCAACAGGCCAGCAAGCTGCTGCTGTTTATTCTCTGCGCCACCCTCACACTGCTGGCGCTGTATCGCCTACTGAATGAGCAACGTAACCTGCACGCACTGAATACCGCCTCACGGCGCTCATTGCAGCAGGCCGCCAGCGTACTCGGCGCCATTGAAGAGCGCGTACTGGTCACCGACAGCAACGGCCAGCTGCAATACCTCAACCCACAGGCCGAAGCGATGTTCGGCCTGAGCAACAACGAGGCGCGCGACTGGCACCTGCTCAAATTGCTGCCACGTCTCGACCCGCTGCTGCTGCACGACACCGCCCTGCACAACGACCTCGGCCCGGACCTGGTGGAAATCCAGCAGAACGGTGTCGCGCACCTGTACGACATCAGTCGCAGCGACCTCAGCGAAGACAACAAGCGCACCGGTTTTGTCTGGGTGCTGCGCGATGTCACTGAAGAACAGCACGCCTCGCACGTGCTGCAGGAAACCCGCCGGCGCTACCAGGACATCTTCGACGGCACCGGCACAGCCCTCTGCGTACTCGACCTGGCCGAGCTGCAGGGTTATCTGCAACAGCAGCAACTGCGCAGCATGACCAGCCTGCAACGCTGGCTGGACGAAGACCCGCAGCACCACAGCGAACTCTGCCAGCGCCTGCGCCTGACCGAGACCAATCAGGTGGCCTTGCAGCTGCTTGGCGTAGAGTCCAACCAGCAGGCCTGGCAGCACCTGTTCAACAGCGGCCCGCTGCGCCCGGATGGGTTCCGCATGCAGCTGATCAGTGCTCTGCTTAGCGGTAGCGGGCAGCTGGAAATGGAACGCCAGATCCTTACCCCGCAAGGTCACGAGCGCCACCTGTGGCTGCTGCTGCGCTTGCCGGAAAGCATCGACGACCTGCAGGCCGTGACCCTCAGCATCAGCGACATCACCAACCGCAAGCGCATCGAAACCTCGCTGATTGAACGCGAGCGCTTCTGGTCCGATGTGGTCAGCGCGGTGCCCGACACCATCTATGTGCACGACATCGCCGGCAAGCGGGTGATGTACAGCAACAACCACCTCGGCCCGCAACTGGGCTATAGCAAGGCGGAAATTCAACAGCTCGGCGAGCGTCTGTGGGAAAAAATCCTGCACCCCGACGATGTCGAGCTGTACCAGCGCATGCGCAATATCCAGCAGGTACAGGGTAATGGCCTGCTGATGCAGTTCGAGCTGCGCTGGCGGCACCGCGATGGCAGCTGGCACTGGTTCGATATCCGCGAGCAGGCCCTGTCGCGCGATGCCAAAGGCCGGGTCAGCCGGCTGATCGGCGTGGCCAAGGACATCACTGAACAGATCACCCACAGCGAATCCCTGCGCACCAGCGAGCAGCGCTATCGCCTGCTGGCGGAAAGCATCAGCGACGTGATCTTCTCCACCGACGCCCAACTGCAGCTCAACTACGTCAGCCCGTCGGTGATGCCGGTGCTCGGTTATGACAGCGAGTGGGCGCTGGCCAACGGCTTCCAGAGCCTGGCCACCAACCCGCGTCAACTGAGCGGGTTCTACGCCCTGCTCGACCGCGTGCGCAACGCCCTTGGCGACCCGCAGCGCCTGGCCGAGCTGCGCGCCGAGTTTCTGCCGCAACTATTCGTCTTTGATGCACTGCGCGCCGACGGCCAGAAGATTCCGGTGGAACTGCGCCTGGTGCCAATGTGGGATGACAGCGGGCGCTTCGAAGGCCTGCTCGGTGTCGGCCGCGACATCAGCCTGCAACGCCGCGCCGAGAAAGACCTGCGCATGGCCGCCACGGTATTCGAGCACTCCACCGCTGCGATTCTGGTTACCGACCCGGCCGGTTATATCGTCCAGGTCAACAACGCGTTCAGCCGGGTCAGCGGTTACAGCTCGCAGCAGATTCTCGATCAACTGCCCAGCGTGTTGACGGCAGACACCCAGCAGGCCAGCCATCTGGCCTATGTGATCAAACAGCTCAACCAGCAGGGCAGCTGGGAAGGCGAGGTATGGCTCAAGCGCAAGAGCGGCGAGAAATTCCCCGCCTGGGTCGGTATCACGGCGGTCAGGGATGATGAAGGCGATCTGGTCAGCTACGTGTGTTTCTTTAGCGATATCAGCGAGCGCAAGGCCAGCGAACAGCGCATCCACCGCCTGGCCTATTACGACGCCCTGACCCAGCTGCCCAACCGCACGCTGTTCCAGGACCGCCTGCACAGCGCCCTGCAGCATGGCGAGCGGCACCAGGAGTGGGTGGTGCTGATGTTCCTCGACCTCGACCGCTTCAAACCGATCAACGACTCCCTCGGCCACGCCGCCGGCGACCGCATGCTCAAGGAAGTCGCGGTGCGTCTATGCGCCTGCGTGGACAGTGACGACACCGTGGCGCGCATGGGCGGCGATGAGTTCACCCTGCTGCTGCAATCCCAGGCCCAGCGCGAAGGTGCGCTGACCCGCGCGATCCATGTCGGCGAGCAGATTCTCGCCAGCCTGGCGCAACCGTTTATTCTCGAAGGCCGCGAGTTCTTCGTCACCGCCAGTATCGGTATCGCCCTCAGCCCGCAGGATGGCAACGAGCTGAGCCAGCTGATGAAGAACGCCGACACGGCGATGTACCACGCCAAAGAACGCGGCAAGAACAACTTCCAGTTCTACCAGGCCGACATGAACGCCAGTGCCCTGCAGCGCCTGGAACTGGAAAGCGACCTGCGCCACGCTCTCGAACAGGGCGAGTTCAAGCTGTTCTACCAGCCGCAGTTCTCCGGCGACGGCAAGCGCCTGACCGGCGCCGAAGCGCTGCTGCGCTGGCAGCATCCGCAGCGCGGCCTGGTGCCGCCGAATGACTTTATTCCGGTACTCGAAGAGCTGGGCCTGGTGGTCCAGGTCGGCGACTGGGTGCTGCGCGAGTCCTGTCGCCAGCTGGCCGAATGGCACGAGGCGAAGATTCGCGTACCGAAAATTTCGGTCAATCTCTCGGCCCGTCAGTTTGCCGAAGGCGACCTCGATCAGCGCATCGCCGAGATCCTCCAGCACAGCGGCATTCCCGCTGGCTGCCTGGAGCTGGAGCTGACCGAAAGTATTCTGATGGAAGACGTGGCCAACGCCATGCAGACCCTCGGTAGCCTGAAGAAACTAGGCGTGTTTATCGCCATTGATGACTTCGGCACTGGCTACAGCTCGCTGAACTACCTCAAGCAGTTCCCCATCGATGTGCTGAAGATCGACCGCAGCTTTGTTGACGGCCTGCCCCATGGCGAGCAGGACGGGCAGATTGCCCGGGCGATCATCGCCATGGCCCACAGCCTCAACCTCACGGTAATCGCCGAAGGCGTGGAGACCCTGGCCCAGCTGGATTTCCTGCGTGGCCACGACTGCGACGAAGTGCAGGGCTTCCTGCTCGGCAGGCCAATGCCGGCGCACCAGTTCACCGCCCTGTTTACCGGCACCGCCCTGTTTATGCTGAGCTGAATTGCCGGCGTGCATGAGCCCCGCTTGTCCGTCAGATGACCACGCTTCATATGCCTGTTTAGTGCGGATGAGGTAGAATTCGCCCCCTCTTTCTACCGCCCAGCTGATTTTCTCAGGGGAATGCCATGTTCAGCCGTGATTTGACTATCGCCCGTTATGACGCCGAATTGTTTGCCGCGATGGAGCAAGAAGCCCAGCGCCAGGAACATCACATCGAGCTGATCGCCTCGGAGAACTACACCAGCCCAGCGGTGATGGAAGCCCAGGGTTCGGTACTGACCAACAAGTATGCCGAAGGCTATCCGGGCAAGCGTTACTACGGCGGTTGCGAATACGTCGACATCGTCGAGCAGCTGGCCATCGACCGCGCCAAGGAACTGTTCGGTGCCGACTACGCCAACGTCCAGCCGCACTCCGGTTCGCAAGCTAACAGCGCCGTGTATATGGCCCTGCTGGAAGCCGGCGACACCGTACTGGGCATGAGCCTGGCCCACGGTGGTCACCTGACCCACGGCGCCAGCGTCAGCTTCTCCGGCAAGATCTACAACGCCGTGCAGTACGGCATCACCGATGCCGGCCTGATCGACTACGACGAAGTTGAGCGCCTGGCGGTTGAACACAAGCCAAAGATGATCATTGCCGGTTTCAGCGCCTACTCGCAGGTCCTGGACTTCCCACGTTTCCGTGCCATCGCGGACAAAGTCGGTGCCTACCTGTTCGTCGACATGGCTCACGTTGCGGGTCTGGTCGCTGCTGGCGTATACCCGAACCCGGTGCCGTTCGCCGACGTGGTCACCACCACCACTCACAAAACCCTGCGCGGCCCGCGCGGCGGCCTGATCCTCGCCCGCGCCAACGAAGCGCTGGAGAAGAAATTCAACTCCGCAGTATTCCCAGGCGGCCAAGGCGGCCCGCTGGAGCACGTGATCGCCGCCAAGGCCGTGTGCTTCAAGGAAGCCCTGCAGCCTGAGTTCAAGGCCTACCAGCAGCAAGTGATCAAGAACGCCCAGGCCATGGCCAGCGTGTTTATCGAGAACGGCTACGACGTGGTCTCCGGCGGTACTGAGAACCACCTGTTCCTGCTCAGCCTGATCAAGCAGGACATCACCGGTAAAGACGCCGACGCCGCCCTGGGTCGCGCCTTTATCACCGTGAACAAGAACAGTGTGCCGAACGATCCGCGTTCGCCGTTCGTCACCTCCGGCCTGCGCATCGGCACCCCAGCCGTGACCACCCGTGGCTTCAAGGAAGACGAGTGCCGCGCGCTGGCTGGCTGGATCTGCGAGATCCTCGCCAACCTGGGCGACGACGCTGTTGAAGCGCGCGTTCGCGAGCAAGTTAAAGCGGTCTGCGCCAAGTTCCCGGTTTACGGCAACTAAGTATCGACAGCTGCTGAAAAGCCCGCCTCCTGGCGGGTTTTTTTATATCTGTCGAACCAGCCTCAACACAGATAAAACCAAGCCATCGTCAGCAGCCTTGGCTATAGTGGATAAAACCTCGCAGGAGTTTCTTTGCATGAGCGAAACAGCCAATGAGCGTCGGCGCTTTCACCGCATCGCTTTCGACGCCCCCACCGAGATCGTGCAAGGGGAACGGCGCTGGGCGGTCGAACTGCATGACGTATCGCTGAAAGGCCTGCTGATCAAGCGCCCCAATGGCTGGAACGGCGACCCTAATCAGCCATTCGAAGCCAATATCCAACTGGCCGACGACACCCGCGTACTGATGGAAGTGGTGCTGACACGCACCCAGTCTGATCTGCTCGGCTTTGTCTGCCGGCATATCGACCTCGACTCGATCAGCCACCTGCGTCGCCTGGTGGAACTCAACCTCGGCGATGACAGCCTGCTGGAACGCGAACTCGCCGCCCTCGGCGAAGACGAATAAAAAAGGAGGCCTCGGCCTCCTTTTTTCATCCTGTCTGAGCGGATTTAGAACGTGTTTACGATTTCGCGAGCTAGAGCCAGACAAGGCAAAAACAGCCGAGGAAGCGCAGTTTACGAGCTGTAAATGAGCATTCCGAGGCTGTCTTTAACGCCGGATGGCCGACGCGCAGCAGATCGTAAACAGGTTCTTATTCGAACAATGCATCCAGCGCCTGCTCCAGGCGCGTTACGGCAATCACCTGCAAGCCCGCGGGCGGATCTTTCGGCGCATTGCCCTTGGGCACGATGGCGCGCTTGAAGCCGTGCTTGGCCGCCTCTTTCAGACGCTCCTGGCCGCTGGGCACCGGGCGAATCTCGCCAGACAGGCCGACCTCGCCAAACACCAGCAAGTCATGCGGCAGCGGCTTGTTGCGCAGGCTGGAAATGACTGCAGCCATCAGCGCCAGATCGGATGCGGTTTCCAGCACCTTGACCCCGCCCACCACGTTGAGGAACACGTCCTGATCATAGGTTGGGATGCCGCCATGCCGGTGCAACACAGCCAGGAGCATGGCCAGGCGATTCTGATCCAGGCCCAGGGTGACGCGCCGCGGATTGGCCATATGGCTGGTGTCGACCAGCGCCTGCACCTCCACCAGCATCGGCCGGGTGCCTTCCCAGGTGGCCATCACCACGCTGCCAGGCACTTCTTCCTGAGCACGGGTGAGGAAGATCGCCGAGGGGTTGGTGACCTCTTTCAGGCCCTTGTCGGTCATGCCGAACACGCCCAGTTCATTGATCGCGCCAAAGCGATTCTTCACCGCGCGCAGCAGGCGCAGGCGGCCATCGGATTCACCCTCGAAATACAGCACGGTGTCGACCATATGCTCAAGCACGCGCGGCCCGGCCAGCGCGCCCTCCTTGGTTACATGGCCCACCAGGAAGATCGCCGTGCCGCTCTGCTTGGCAAAGCGCACCAGCAACGCCGCACTTTCGCGCACCTGGGCGACACCGCCGGGAGCCGACTGCAGCTGTTCGGTAAAGATGGTCTGGATCGAGTCGATCACCATCACCTTGGGCTTTTCCATCCGCGCGGTGGCGATGATGCTTTCGATGCAGGTCTCGGTCATCACCTTGAGCTTGTCTTCCGGCAAGCCCAGGCGGCGGGCGCGCATAGCCACCTGCTGCTGGGATTCCTCACCGGTGACATACAGCGCGGGGAAGCGCGTGGCGATATTGCACAAGGTCTGCAGCAGGATGGTCGACTTGCCGATACCGGGGTCGCCGCCAATCAGCACCACCGACCCGTCCACCAGGCCGCCGCCGAGCACGCGGTCCAGCTCACCAGATGCGGTGGAAAAGCGCGGCACCTCCTCGACGCTGACTTCGGCCAGGGTCTTGATCTGCACCTGATCACCCGCCCAACCGGCGCGGCCGCTGGGGGTGGCTGCGTTGGCTTCGAGCAGGGTTTCCACCAGGGTATTCCAGGCCCCGCACTCGCCGCACTGGCCGGCCCATTTGGGAAAGGTGGCGCCGCACTCGGTGCAGCCATACATGCGCTTGGCCTTGGCCATGCCGGACTCCTATAAACGCTGAGCCCGGATCATACGAAATAGCTGGATATATTTACAGTCCCGCGCAGCTATCCCTTGCAACCGTTACCACAGCCACAACATTGCCCGGCAGCGCGTTTTAGTCGGCGAGCGAGATCATCCTTGAGACCAACCCGCTCCTGCTTGAGGGCAAGCAGCGCTTCATCAGCCAGCAGCTCGCTGCCAGCTTCGATCCGGCAAATACGTTTATCCAGGGTTTCGTAGGTGTCAGCCAGGCGGGCGAAGTCAGCATCGCCAAGGCGCAGCTCATGCAGCGCGCCGCGCAGCTCGGGGAAATCCTTGATCAGCGGATGATGTTCAACATGCATGCGGGCATTCCTCAGGGATAGTCATTGCCTGCAGACTATCCCCTGAGCCGGGGCCAGCACTTGACCCGGATCAAACCAATGACGCTAACACGCGCTGCTGAGAAAGCCGGCCAACTCATCCTTGAGGCTGACGCGCTGCATCTTCAAGCCCAACAGCAACATCTCATCCATGGCCACCCGCCCGCTTTCCGCCTCATAGATACGCTTATCAAGCTCCTCATATTCCTCGGCCAAGCGAGCGAAATGGCCATCGCTGGACAACAAGGCGTGCAGCTGCATCTTGAACTCGGGAAACTCGCGGTGCAACGGATGATGTTCCAGTGGCATAACGGCATCCTCATGGCGGGCCTTCCAGTGAGCCTAGCCCAGTCGCGCCGGCTCTGCCGAAACGCCTTGCAACACGGGCCTTAGGCGACTTCTGCTATCGTTGCCCAAGCTTCAAACGCCATTAACGGGAACAGGTTATGAGTACAACATCAGGATGTTCGGCCTGCCGTGACGGCCAAGGGTTGGGATTTCCCATCAGCATGGCCTTTCAGCCCATTATCAACCTGAGCACCGGAACCATATTTGCCCATGAAGCACTGGTACGCGGCAAAGCCGGTGAGTCCGCCGGCAGCCTGCTGAGCAAACTCAACAAGGACAACCTCTACTCCTTCGACCAGGCCTGCCGGATTACCGCCCTGGAATGGGCAGCCAAGCTGCAGGTGCCGGCCATGGTCTCGATCAACTTTATGCCCAACGCGGTGTACAAGCCCGAGACCTGCATCCGCGCGACACTGGAGGCGGCTAAGCGCTTCAACTTCCCGTTGGAGCGAATCATCTTTGAGGTCACCGAACAGGAGCAGGTGCTGGATATCGACCACCTCACCGGCATCCTGCGCGCGTACCGCAAGCAGGGCTTTATGACCGCCATCGATGACTTCGGAGCAGGCTATGCCGGGCTCAACCTGCTGGCCGACTTTCAACCCGACCTGATCAAGCTGGACATGCAGCTGATCCGCAATATCGAGCAAGACAGCGTGCGGCAGATTCTGGTCGAAGCCGCTCTGCAGATGTGCCGCAAGCTGAATATCCGGGTGATTGCCGAAGGCATTGAAAGCCAGGGCGAGTTGCATGCATTGCGTGACATGGGCGTGGAGCTGTTCCAGGGTTACCTGCTGGCCAAACCGGCGTTCGAGTCCCTGCCCGAGGTTCACTACCCGGCCTGAGAAGTAGCTGGCAAGCGGCGCGCGCTGGATTACACTCAGCGCAACCTCACCTACCAGGGAACGCAGCATGAGCATACTCAGTGAATTCAAAGCCTTTGCCGTCAAAGGCAACGTGGTCGACATGGCCGTGGGCATCATCATCGGCGCGGCCTTCGGCAAGATCGTCTCGTCCTTTGTCGGTGACGTGGTCATGCCGCCGCTGGGCGTGCTGATTGGCGGCGTGGATTTCACTGACCTGGCCATCACCCTGAAGGCTGCCGAAGGCGATTTGCCCGCGGTGGTACTGGCTTACGGCAAATTTATCCAGACCGTGCTCGACTTCCTGATCGTCGCATTCGCCATCTTCATGGGCATCAAGGTGCTCAACAAACTCAAGCGTGAAGAAGAAGCGGCGCCCGCAGCACCGGCTCCACCGACCAAGGATCAGGAACTGCTCAGCGAGATCCGCGACCTGCTCAAGGCGCAGCAAAGCCGCGACTGACTTCCCCTGTGCGGAGGGCCTAGCGCCCTCCGCGTACATGATTTGTTGCAGGGCAGTCCGTTGGACTACCGCGTGTTCGTGTAAATTGGCCGCCCCTTGGCTACTTTTCCCCCTCAATGACCCTCCTGATTGCGTTTGCCGTTCTATCCATCCTCGTCTCCTTTATCTGTTCCATTCTTGAAGCGGCGTTGTTGTCCCTGACGCCCAGTTATATTGCTCAGCAGAAGGCCACCAAGCCCAAGCTCTACGAGCGCTTGAAAGGACTGAAAGACAAGATCGACCAGCCTCTGGCCGCCATTCTTACGCTTAACACCGTGGCTCACACGGTTGGTGCCACCGGCGTGGGCGCGCAGGTCACCGTCGTGTTTGGTGACGGCTACCTGGGCATTGCCTCGGCTGTGATGACGCTGCTGATTCTGGTCCTCTCGGAAATCCTGCCCAAGACCATTGGTGCGCGTTACTGGCCAACCCTGGCGCCCTTCCTGCCGAGCCTGCTGGGCGGCATGATCCTGCTGCTCAAGCCGTTTATCTTCATGTCCGACATGATCATGCGACTGTTTGGCGGCAAAGAACCTGAGCATGACATCCGTCAGGAGATCAAAGCCTTGACCCTGCTCGGCCGCGAAGTGGGCAAGCTCGATGAAGATGAACAACGGGTCATCAGCAACATCCTCGACCTGCATGAAATCAAGCTGCGCGACATCATGACGCCACGGATTGTCTGCGAGTTTGCCGCACCCGATGACACGCTCGGCGCGTTCAAGGCGCGCGTGAAAGAGAGCCAGTTTTCCCGCTACCCGGTTATCGGTGAGGATGAAGCACCACTGGGCGTGGTGTTCCGTTATGACGCCCTGGGCGCCGATGCGGATGAGGCATCGGTGTCCAGCATCCTCAAACCGCTCAAGGTGGTTTCCGACAGCATGAACGTCGAAAACCTGATGACGCAGATGATGCATGAGCGTCAGCACATGTGCCTGGTGTATGACGAGTTCGGCAGCTGGCGCGGCCTGGTGACCATGGAGGACATCATGGAAACCATCATCGGCAAGCCGATCCTCGACGAAACCGACGACATCCCGAACATGCGCCGCTTCGCCAAGCGCCGCTGGGAACACCGGATTAAGGCCATCCGCGAGGAATAAGCGCTACCAGTAGTTCTCCACCGCCACCTGCCCCGGCCGCCGGGTCAGGCTGAGCTGCAGGTCGCGCTGTTTCAGCAGCGCGCGGGTGTCGTCGATCATCTGCGGATTGCCGCAGATCATCAGCCGCGAATGCTCAGGCTCCAGGCTCAGCCCCGCCGCCCGCTCCAGCTCGCCACTGTCCAGCAAGGTGGTGATACGCCCATGCAAACAGCCGGGTACCTGCTCACGGGTGACCAGCGGCAGATAGGTGAAACGATCGGCGTATTCCTGCAAATGCTCCTGCTGCATCAGCTCGTGAATCTGCGGCTGATAGGCCAGCTCACTGGCCGTGCGCGCGCTGTACACCAGCACCACCCGGGCAAAGCGCTGCCACACCTCCAACCCCTGCAGAATCGACAGAAACGGCGCGAGCCCCGTCCCGCTGGCCAGCAGCCAGAGGTCACGGCCATCGGCAAAGCGATCGAGGGTAAGAAATCCCAGCGCCTGTTTTTCCACCAGCAGGCTGTCGCCGACCTGCAGCCGGCTCAGCTCGGAGGTGAATTCGCCACCCGGTACGACGATGGAGAAGAACTCAAGAAACTCATCATGAGGCGCCGAGGCCATTGAATAGGCCCGCCAGACCACCGAGCCATCAGCTTTTTCTACGCCAAGACGGGCGAACTGTCCGGCGCGAAAGCGAAATCCGGCATAGCGACTGCAACGCAGGCTGAACAGGCTGGGCGACCAGACCTGAATAGAAGTAAGCGTTTGCCGCGTGTACTTGTCGTCACTGACCATGCGAGCACCGGACCTATGCGGATTGCACAGGCCCAGTGTGGCGCAACGTTCACCGAACAAACACCGGTAAAACCTGGGGGCTCTTGGCTTTGCCCTAAGTCTGCGCTTAGCGGCGGTTGACTGCCTGCGCGGCACGTAACACATCGGCACCGATTTCCGCTTCGTAGGTCTTCCACAGCGGGCTCAGTGCGGCGCGCCAGGCGGCACGTTCACCGTCGGTCAAGGTCACCACTTTGGCATTGCCGGCGGCGATGATGCGCTCGCGATCATTGTTGTTCAGCGTTTCGGCATCCTTATTCACCGCGAAGGACACTTCATCGATGATCGCTTCCAGCTCGGTGCGGGTCTTGTAGGGGATGCTGGTCCAGAACTCCTTGCTGCTGATCAGCATATAGCTCAGCGAGCCGTGATTAAGCTCGCTGATAAACGGCTGCACGGTGTCGACCTTCTGGCTGGCGATGTTCGACCATGGGCCTTCGGTGCCCTGGATGGTACCGGCCTGTAACGCCTTGAATGCCTCGGCGAATGGCATTTTCACGGTCTTGGCACCGAGCTGGCCAAACTGCGCCTGCAACACCGACGAGGGTTGGATGCGGAAAGCCAGGTCCTTGGCATCCTCGGGTTTGCGCAGCTCGCGGCTGGCGGTCAGCTGCTTCATGCCGTTGTTCCAGTAGGCCAGGCCATAGATGCCCTGGTTGGACATGGCGTGCAGCAGCTCGCGGCTCTTGTCACGCTTCTGGAAGCGTTTGACCGCCTCCAGGTCATCGAACAGGAACGGCAGGTCAAACACCTGCAATTGCTTGGTATACGCCTCGAACTTGGACAGCGACGGCGCCAACATCTGCACCTTGCCCTCGCGCAGTGCGTTGATTTCCTCGCCATCACCGAACAGCGTCGAGTTCGGGTAAACCTCAACCGCGACCTGCCCGGCTAGGCGCTCTTCGACCAATTTTTTGAACAGCAGTGCACCCTTGCCCTTGGGGGTGTCCTCGGCCACCACATGGGAGAACTTGATCACGATGGGCGCCGTGCCTTCGGCCAGGGCCGGGCTTGCCGCGACCAGCAATGCGCTGAAGGTTAAGGACAACAGGGACTTGAACATGAACATACCTTTTTGCAAATAGAACGCCGTGAAGCCTGCATGGGCAGGCCTCATTGAGTGGGGGTGTGGGCTATGGATGATTCGGTGGACGCGGCAGAGTGCTGCGCGGTCCTGATCATCAGGCGCTACCAGATCGCAGCCGGGCGTAGTGCTCGGGGCCTGGTTATTATTTGAATGCCGACCTTGCTGACTCATGCCTGCTGACTGACGGGTATCAGAGACGACTGAGCAGATCCGCAAGGGGGCGGCATTCTTCGGTAAAGCCGCGTGCGGCACAACTGCGATTTGCTGAACCAGCTCTCAGTTCCGAGACTTTTCCGCCACTTGCACCGACAATAGCGACCAACTGCACTTTTTATCGCGCCCTTGCGGCCCGCCACCCGAGTTTTCCATGCCTGTGTTCAGCACCCCGTTCGCCCAACTCGACCTGCTTCGCCAACCCGACCAGCCCCATGAGCCGCTGCAGGCCTTCGATGCCGCCGACGAATACCTGCTCAATCATCTGCATGAACAAGGGCTGACGAGCAACGCGCGCGTATTGGTGCTGAATGACAGCTTCGGTGCCCTGGTGGCCAGCCTCGCTGGGCAGGCGCGCGTGACCAGCAGCGGCGACTCACACCTCGGCCACCTGGGCTTGCAGGTCAATCTGCTGCGCAATCAGTTGCCGGCGGATGCCGTGACGTTTGTACCGGCCAGCGCAGTCGCTCAGGGGCCGTTTGATGTGGTGCTGATTCGCGTACCGAAAACCCTGGCGCTGCTGGAGGAGCAACTGATTCGCCTGCACGGCCAGCTCGCCCCAAACGCGCAGGTGATTGCCGCCGCGATGGTCAAGCACCTGCCGCGTGCTGCCGGTGATCTGCTGGAGAAATATATCGGCCCGGTGCAGGCCTCGCTGGCAGTGAAAAAAGCCCGCCTGCTGTTTGCCACCCCTGAAGCCAAACCTGCACCTGTATCGCCCTACCCGACGCGTTACCGCTTGGAAAAACCGGCCATCGAGCTGCTTAACCACGCCAACGTGTTCTGCCGTGAAGACCTGGATATCGGCACCCGCGCCTTCCTCCCGCACCTGCCCAAACACCTCAGCCGCGTGCGCGCCGCGGATCTCGGCTGCGGCAACGGTGTACTCGGCATTGCCTATGGCCTGGGCAGCCCGCAGGCCGAGCTGACGTTGGTCGACGAGTCATATATGGCAGTGCAATCCGCCGAAGAAAACTGGCGTGCGGCGCTGGGTGAGCGCCCGGTCGAGATTCGCGCCGGCGATGGTTTAGCCGAGCAGGCGGAGGATTCGTTGGATCTGGTGCTGTGCAATCCGCCGTTCCACCAGCAACAGGTAGTCGGCGACTTTCTCGCCTGGCGTATGTTCCAACAGGCCCGCGCAGCCTTGGTAACCGGCGGGGAGCTGTGGATCGTCGGCAACCGCCACCTGGGCTACCACGCCAAGCTGAAACGGCTGTTCCGTGGCGTCGAACAGGTGGCGGCAACGCCGAAGTTTGTGGTGCTTAAAGCGATCAAATAAGCGCGCTGCAAAGCCCGGCGGGAGGGGCTTTAGTCGCGACAGGGCGTCAACAAACGTTCGTCGCCAAAGCGCCCCCTACAGTGATCACCGCTATCGCGCTTACGGCGTGCCCATCCCCGCGGCCTGCATAAACAGGCGCAGCAGATAGGACACCGCACCCAGGGCCAGCACGCTGCCAGCCCAGATCAGCACCAACCAGCCGAGCCGCTGCCACAGCGGCTTCTTCTCTTCTACATCTTTCATCTTGCGACCTCATAACTGATCTGATGTCTCGCGAGCTAGAGCCCTGCAAGGCGCTACGTTAGTAACAGCCTTCGGCTGGTCAAAGCAGGCGAGAGCTTTTGCACATGAGCATTACTCGTTTCACTCGCCCTTCGGGACGCGCTAAAGCGCGTTAGCCGCAAGCGGCTTACCGAGCCTGTTTTTAACGCGGCAGGGCCGACGCGCAGCAGACCTGAGCCAAGCCTCAGTGGTAGCCATCTTCTTCAGTGACCTTGCCGCGGAACACGTAATAACTCCAGGCGGTGTACATCAGGATGAAGGGAATGATGAATAGCGCCCCAACCAGGATAAAGCCCTGGCTTTGCGGCGGTGCGGCGGCTTCCCAGATGCTGATCGACGGCGGGATGATATTCGGCCACAGGCTGATGCCCAGGCCGCTGTAGCCGAGGAAGATCAGCGTCAGGGTCAGCAGGAACGGCGCGTAGTTGGCGTTACGCGCCACCGCGCGCAGCAGCGCCCAGGTGCACAGCAGCACCAGCAACGGTACCGGCATAAACCAGAAGATATTCGGCAGGCTGAACCAGCGCTCGGCGATGTCGGCATGTGCCAGCGGCGTCCACAGGCTGACGATGCCAGTGACACCAAGCAGGACGAACACCAGCGGCCGCGCCAGGTCGTGCATCTGCTGTTGCAGGCGGCCTTCGGTCTTCATGATCAGCCAGGTGCAGCCGAGCAAGGCGTAGGCGGCAATCAGCGCCAGGCCGCAGAACAGCGAGAACGGCGTCAGCCAGTCCAGCGCGCCACCTGCATACGCCCGGTCGACCACCTCGAAGCCATCGATATACGCGCCCAGCGCCACGCCCTGGAAGAAGGTCGCGGTCAGTGAGCCGCCGATAAATGCCTTGTCCCAGAGGTGGCGCTTGGCGGCCTTGGCCTTGAAGCGGAACTCGAAGGCCACGCCACGGAAGATCAGCCCCAATAGCATAAAGATCAGCGGCAGGTACAGCGCGCTGAGCACCACCGCGTAGGCCAGCGGGAAAGCACCGAACAGCGCCGCGCCACCGAGCACCAGCCAGGTTTCGTTACCGTCCCAGACCGGCGCCACGGTGTTCATCATTACATCGCGTTCGCCTTCGCTTTTGACGAAGGGAAAGAGGATGCCAATGCCCAGATCGAAGCCATCCATAACCACGTACATCATCACCCCGAAGGCGATGATCACGGCCCAGATCAGCGAGAGATCAATGCCCATATTCAATTCCTCTCAGCCAGTGAGTCGGTTTCGCCCTCTTCCAGGCCCTCTTCGGGCGCGGACAGCGGACGCGACGGCGTGCGTTTCTGGCCTGGGCCGCCCTCGGCGGTTTCCTTGCCTTCGTCGGTGATCGGGCCCTTGCGCACCAGGCGCATCATGTAGCTGATACCGGCGCCAAACAGGGCGAAATACACCACCACAAACAGAATCAGGGTCAGGCTCATCTGCGCAAAACTGTGCCCGGAGGAGGCATCGGCGGTGCGCATCAGCCCCTGGATGATCCAGGGCTGACGGCCGATCTCAGTGGTGTACCAGCCGGCGAGGATGGCGATGATCCCCGACGGGCCCATCCACACGGCCAGATGCAGAAACGGCCGGCTTTGAAACAGCTTGCCGCGACTGCGCAGCCACAGGCCCCAAAGACCGGTGAGGATCATCAGCATGCCCAGGCCAACCATGATCCGAAAGGTCCAGAACACGATGGTCGAGTTAGGCCGGTCTTCCTTGGCGAACTCTTTGAGCGCCGGCACCTGCTTGTCCAGACTGTGGGTCAAGATCAGGCTGCCGAGGGCGGGAATCTCGATCTTGAAGCGGGTTTCTTCACGCTGCATATCCGGCCAGCCGAACAGAATCAGCGGGGTCGGTTCATCGCCGTGGTTTTCCCAGTGGCCTTCGATGGCGGCGATCTTCGCCGGCTGATACTTGAGGGTATTCAGGCCATGGAAGTCGCCAATCACCGCCTGAATCGGCGCGACGATCAACGCCATCCACATGGCCATCGACAGCATCTTGCGGATCGCCGGGTTGTCGCGGCCGCGCAGCAGGTGCCAGGCCGCCGACGCGCCAACGAAGAACGCCGTGGCAAGGAACGCCGCTGTAGCCATGTGCAGCAGGCGATAAGGGAACGACGGGTTGAACACCACGGCGAACCAGTCCACCGGAATCACCCGCCCGTCGATGATCTCGAAGCCCTGCGGGGTGTGCATCCAGCTGTTGGAGGCGAGAATCCAGAACGTTGAGATCAGCGTGCCGACCGCCACCATCACCGTGGAGAAGAAGTGCAGGCCCGGGCCGACGCGGTTCCAGCCGAACAGCATGACGCCGAGAAAACCCGCCTCGAGGAAGAACGCGGTAAGCACTTCATAGGTCAGCAGCGGGCCGGTGACCGCTCCGGCAAAGTCGGAAAACGCGCTCCAGTTGGTGCCGAACTGATAGGCCATGACCAGACCGGAGACCACGCCCATGCCGAAGTTGACCGCAAAGATCTTCGCCCAGAAGTGGTACAGGTCGCGGTACACCTCTTCCCCGGTCTTCAGCCACAGCCCTTCAAGCACCGCCAGGTAACTGGCCAGGCCGATGGTGATGGCCGGAAAAATGATGTGAAAGGAGATGGTGAAAGCGAACTGGATTCGGGCGAGGTCGAGAGCCTCCAATCCAAACATGGCGTTTCCTCAGTCAGGTGATACGGGGCACGGCCACGGGCGCGCATGCCAGTCACAGGTAATCAGTCAGGGGAATTATTGTTCTGGGTGAGGCAACTAGCGAGCTGGGCAAAGCCCTCACAACCGCGCGCCGAAGGTGTTGACGCGGGTCAATGCATGAACAGAGAGTAGCGTTTGCAGGTGCAAGTTCAGCTGTGGTCGATTGTCGCGCGACCGGCTGTCACAAGGGCTTGCGCCCTATAACAGCGCTTCTGGTCGATCAACATCGCGCAGCACGCCAGGGTCATCCACAACGATCCCCTGGCAAGCAGCAGGATTAGCCTGCAACAGCGCGCGAGCACCTTCATCACCCGTCAGACTCTGCAGCGCTGGCCAGAAGACGCGGCCAAACAACACCGGGTGTCCGCGTTGACCGTCATAGAGTGGATAGACGATACGCCCGACTGCGGCTTGCTGGCACAGCTGCCAGAAGCTCTCGGTGGCTACCCAGGGCATATCGCCGAGCAGCACGGCGATGGCGTCGGCCTCGCAACCAGCCAAGGCCCGCACCCCAGCCGCCAGGCTGTGGCCCATGCCCTGATCGGCGTCAGGGCAACGGATAATCCGGCACGCCGCCGGCAGTCCCAATGCCTGCACATCGTCCTCGTTGCGCAGCAGCACATGCACTTCAGCGAACACCTGCAAGGCCCGTTCGGCACTGGCCGCCAGCAGGCCGCGACCGTCCGGTAAATGGGCCAGGCGCTTGTCACTGCCAAAGCGCCGACCACGCCCGGCCGCCAGCAACAGGGCCACGACGCGCGGCATGCTAGAGCGCATCCCGCGCCAGGCCGTTGCGCACCCGCAGGATGTCGGCGAGTACCGCCAGGGCGATTTCCGCCGGGGTCTTGCTGCCCAGGTTGAGACCGATTGGCGCGATAATCCGCGCCAGCGCAGCATCATCCAGGCCGCCGACGCGGCGCAGGCGCTCGAAGCGTTTGGCGCTGGTCAGTCGCGAACCCATCACTCCGATATAAAAGGCCTCGGTGCGCACCGCTTCGATCATCGCCAGGTCATCAATACGCGGATCATGGGTCAGCGCCACCACGGCGGTGTCAGCATGGCAGCCGCCGCGGCGAATCACCTCGGACGGCAGCTCGCGGCGGATCTCCACGCCTGGCAAATCAACGCCTTGCAGCACCTCCTCGCGCGGATCGCAGAGCACCACCTCGAAGCCCAGGCCCTGAGCAAACTGCGCGCAAACCTGCGCCACCGAGGAATAGCCCGCCAGCAGCAAGCGCTGGGCAGCGCCAACGCGCACACGCAGCCGATTCGGCTGACGCTCAACTCTTGGCCCCTGCGTGTTGTCAGCCAGCAAGCGGCGCTCGCCGCTGGGCAGCGCCACGTCACGGATCAGCCGGCGCTGGCCCGCCAAGGCGCTTTCCAGCTCACGCAGATGCGCCTGCACCGCACAGTCGGCCGGCAGGTTTTCCACCAGCACATCCAGCACACCGCCGCAGGGCAGACTGATCTGCGAGTGCAGGTCGCTGCCACCGCCGTAGCGCACCAGGTGCACAGGTTCAGGAAAGGCGCCAGCGGCCAGGCGCTCAAGAAACTCATCCTCGACGCAACCGCCGGACAACGAACCGATCCATTCGCCTTCGGCCGTGGCAGCCAGCAGCGAACCCGGCGCGCGCGGCGCCGAGCCGTAGGTGCTCAGCACCGTACACAGCCACACGCGCCGTCCTGTGGCGGACCACTGCAGCGCCTGGCGGATGACCAGCAGATCAAGGTGCTGCATCAGGCTTCACCCGGCCTCAATGGCCTTTCTCGCTGCGCAACTGGCTGACCTGCTGCGGACTCAGCTCGGCCGCCTGGCCGCCCCAGGTCTGCCGCAGGTAATGCAGCAGGTCGCGCAGCTGCCCGTCATCCAGCTTGTCGCTGAAGCCCGGCATCGGTTGCATGCGCTCGAAACCGGTGAACTGCTGCTCCTTGATGCCGTCATCAATCACCCGCAACAAGTTGCGCGCATCGTTCAGGCGCAGGGTGGTGTTGCCGTCCATCGCCACCGCCACATGTGGCACGCCCTCACCTACCACGCCATGGCACCCGGCGCAGAGGTTGAGGTAGTGCTGACGGCCCTGCTGGGCGCTGGCGTCGAGCTGTTCGAAGGCCACCGCGCTGACCTTGCGCGGCGCCGGCGGCTGATCGCCAAGCAGGTAGGTGGCCATGGCCTTGTGGTCGTCCAGCGGCAGGTACTGGGTGCTGTGGTGCAGCACCGGGTACATCTCGTTGAACATCGAACCCTGAGCGCTGATGCCGTGTTTGAGGAAGGTCGCCAGGTCATCGGTGCTCCAGCCGCGCTCGGCCAGATCCTCGGCGAGCAGGCTGGGTGCCTCGTAGCCGAGCAGCACGCCGCCCTGCAGACGCTGATCCTGCTGCAACGCGCCGAGGGCATTGCGCGGCGTGTGGCACTCGCCGCAGTGGCCCAGCGCCTCGACCAGGTACTGGCCGCGCTGCCAGGTCTCGCTTTTGCCTTCAGCCGGCAGCAGTTGCACGCGGTTCTTGTAGAGCATGTTCCAGAAGCCCAGACCGAAGCGCACATTGAACGGGAAGCTCAGGCTGGTTTGCGGACTGGGTTTGGCGATCGGCTCCAGGCTCATCAGGTAGGCGTAGATTGCGTCGGAATCTTCGCGCTTGAGCAGGTGATAGGAGGTGTACGGCATGGCCGGATAGAGCTTGCTGCCATCACGCCGCTCACCTTCGGCCACCGCGCGGTAGAAGTCATCGGCGCTGTACTCGCCGATGCCGTACTGCTTGTCCGGGGTGATGTTGGTGCCGTAGATGGTGCCAAACGGCGACTCCAGCGGCAGGCCGCCGGCGTATTCGGCACCGCCTTCGACGCTGTGGCAGGCCACGCAGTCGGCGGCGCGCGCCAGGTACTTGCCGCGCTCGATCAGTTGCTTATCCGCCGCCTGGGCGGCCAACGGCAGCAACAGGGCGGCAGCAATCAGAATGTTCTTCATGCTTAACCTTCCTTGACCAGGCCGAGGGACTCGACCACATCGCGTGCGGCGTTGTAGTAACGCACGTAGCCGGTGCAACGGCAGATGTGCTTACCCAGGGCATCTTCGATCTCGCCTTCCAGCTCGCTGCGTTTGACCGGCTGACGCTGGAGTTTTTCCACCAGTACGGTGGCGGCATTGACGTAGCCCGGCGTGCAGTAGCTGCACTGGAAAGCAAACTGGTCGACGAACTGCTGCTGAATCGGGTTGAGCTGGCTGACTTCGCCCTGGGTATCACGCTTGGCGTGGCCCTCGATGGTGCGGATGCGCTTGCCGTCGAAGAAATGCGCGCCGGTGATGCAGGTGCGGATTTCCTCGCTGGTGCCGTCGGGCTTGTCGAGGATCGCCACACAGGCGTGACACACGCCCTGACCGCAGCCCAGGCGCGAGCCAGTGAGGTTCAGGTATTCGTGGAGAAAGTCGATCATCATCAGGTCGTCGGCCACTTCCATCGGGCCGACCGCCTGGCTGTTGATGATCATGCTGAGCAGGCGCTTAGCCATGGAGGGCCTCCTTGATGCGGGCCGGAGTCAGGGGAAGGTCGCGCAGGCGTTTGCCGGTGGCGTGGGCCACCGCGTTGACAATGGCGCCAACCACCGGAATCATCACCACCTCGGCGATGCCCTTGGCCGGGTCACTGGGCGACAGCGGCGGCAGAATTTCCGCGCTTTGCGACCACACCGCGCAGTCCTTGGCGCGCGGCAGTTGATAGCGGTTGAAGTTCCAGGTGCCGTCGCCGGGGCCGCCTTCATACAGCGGCATTTCTTCCAGCAGCGCATGGCCGATTCCCATGGCGATGCCGCCTTCGAGCTGACCCAGTACCAGTTCTTCGACGATCACCCGGCCGCATTCGAGCCAGGAGTGATGGTTGATCACCCGTGCCTCGCCGCTGCCCTTGTTGACCTTGACCTCGACCAGGGTAGCCACCGGGCTGTAGTAGGTGACCATGGCGTTGTTCAGCTGGGTCACCGGGTAGTCGATGCTGACGCGATCGAGCAAATGGAAGCCGTTGCGGGTCATCTGCGCCTTTTGCGCGGCGCTTGCACCGTCGCCGTATTTCACTGCCAGGGCGTCCAGCGGCACACGCTCGCGCTGACCGTTGATCTCGAACTCGCCTTCGGCCCAGCTCCAGCGGTTGAAGCCGTGCACGCTGATACCGGTGACCAATCCCAGCTCATGGGCCTTGTGCGCCAGCAGCTTGAACGGAATCGGCGGCATGCCGTCGGCAGTCAGTTTGCCTTCGACCCAGTGCGCGTTCTCGCGGCGTACCACATAAGGGTTGGCCAACCCGCCGTGCTCACCCCGGCCCCAGATGGCCAGGGCCGCCGGCCACAGGCCGTGGATGAACAGCAGGCGCGCCGCCTCGCGGGTGGAATGCCCGGTGTAGTAGGACGAATTGGTCGCCGACGACGGCGAGGCCAGCTTGCCGACCCAGCGCGGGTTGCGCAGCGCGGCATCCTGCTCGGCCTGGCTGATGATGTAAGGGTTGCCGCTGGTGGTCAGGGCCAGTTCGCTCCACTCGGTTTCGCCGGTCTTGATTTCATCGGCGGGCTGGCCGAGGTAGTCGGCGACCAGCAGGGCCTGCGAGGTGGCCATGCCGGTGCCCATGTCGATGGCGATCTGGCGCAGGCTGACGCGGCCGTCAGCGCTGAACTCCAGGCTGGCCATCGGCGCTTCGGAGCCGGTGCCGAAATCCTTCTGGCAGATGGCAAAACCGACACCGTAGAGGTTGTCCGGGTCTTCGGCATCGAAGCGCTGCTTGCGCGCAACGCGGTTCTTCCAGATTTCGTGCTGCGCGGCCTTGTCGAGGATTTCATCGAGGCGCAGAGCACCGGCCGGGATCGCACCCTGGGTGTTCTTCATGCCGGACTGGAACACGTTCTTCTTGCGCAGCTCAATGGCATCGAGATTCAGCCGCTCGGCCACTTCGTCCACCATCATTTCGGTGGCGGCCATGGTTTGCAGGGTGCCGTAACCGCGCATCGAGCCGGCTTCCACGCCGCGCGAGTAATAGGCGGTGGCCGCCAGGTCGCTGCGCGGCAGGTAGTAGATCGATTGCGCCGCCGTGGCCCCCACCGCAGCTACCGAGGAGCTGTAGTTGGCGCGACCACCGCCGTCGACATCCACGTGCGCGCGGAAGATCTGGAAGCTGTGGTCCTGCTTGTTCACCGCCAACTGGTAGTGCATGTCGAAGGGATGCCGCTTGATCCCACTCTGGAACTGCTCGTAGCGGTCATTGGCCAGGCGCACCGGCACACCGTCGCCGTAGATCGCGGCCAGGGCGGCGTAGAAGACGAAGATGTTGTTGTCCTTGGAACCGTAACCGACGGTGTAGCCAGGGTGCATGCTGAGCTTTTTCACGCCGAACCTGGAGGGCGCGAGCATATGCGCGGTCTGCTCGGCCACTTCGAACGGGCACTGGGTGGCGACCACAAAATGCAGGGTGCCGCTGGCTGGATCAAACCAGCCGTTGCCGTTGTCGGCTTCGAGCGCGGCCGGCTCGATGGACTGGGTGGTGAAGCGCTCATCGAACACCAGCCAGTCGTCCGGCGGGGTCTGCAGCTGGTTGAGCATCTGTTCGGAGTGGTACAGGCCCTGCTGGGTCAGGTCGCCACTGACCTTGCCCTCGCCCCAGGCCGGTTTGCGGTTGTGGATCAGCGGGAACAGCATGCTGTCCTTGAGGCTGGAGAAGGTGTCCGGCTCGAACGGCGTGCTGCCGCCGACACGCACGAAACGGAAACTGCCATAGGGGTCGCTCTGGAACGCAGGCGCGGAAGCGCCGTAGCGGATCACCTTGTCGTTGAACTTGAGGATGTTCTTGGCCTGACGATAGCGCTCGAAGTCATGCCAGATCAGCAGTGCCACCGGATGGCCGATAAACATCGGCACCTGTCCTTCGGGCAGCAGCGGATCCAGGTTGTGGCCATCCGGAAAGGCGATGCCGTCTTTAACCAGGTCACTGGCGGTCACTACACGTTGCGGCTGCAACTCGGCCGGCAGTACCGACAGATCGAAACCCTGGTACAGCTGCTCGGTGCGCGTGGCCTTGAGCAGCAGCGCATGGCCTTGCTGCTGCGGCCAGCCGGGCATGTCCTTGGCGCGGATATCACGGGCAAACACCTTGGCCCCACAGGCCTTGGACACCCCATCGATACGCGCCACGGCCTTACCGCTGGCGTCATACCAGGGCTGCGGCATGGCGGTTACACGCTCTTCGAACAAGGCGGCAAACGCCTTGCTGCCCAGCGGGGCGAAACTGATGCCGATACCGGCGATGACGCTGCCTTGCAGAAAGGCGCGGCGGGACAACTCAGGAGTGGACATGTCCGTTCCTCGAGGCCAGAGCAGCCTGGCCATTTGCGTAAACAAAAGAGAGACAGGCGCGCCGCTTACAAGCACGGAGCATAATCAGCGTAGACGACAGATTTATTGACCTGAAAGTCAGATTCTACTCAAGTCATTGCCACAACAGAATAAAAACCTGCCTTTTCAGTCAGATAAGTTTGTTGCAGCGTCTCTAACGCGGGCTTCAGCATGCCGTCCGTACGGACGCATGCTAGGCTGCGCCTCCCGCCAGCCGTGCGAGTTGTTCGGCCATGTCTCAGCTTTTACGTCACCAGCGCCCATTCCTGGCCTTCTGGTTCGCCCGGGTATTCACCGCCAGCGGCTTCCAGATGATTACCGTGGCAATCGGCTGGCAGATGTATGCACTGACCGGCAGCGTGCTCGATCTCGGCCTGGTCGGGCTGATCGAATTTCTGCCGAAGATCCTGTTTATCCTGCTCACCGGGCATGTCGCCGATCGCTTCGACCGGCGCAAGGTGGCCGCACTCTGCCAGGGTGCACAAGGGCTGATTGCCCTGGGCCTGCTACTGGGCAGCAGCGCCGGCAGCATCAGCCGCGAAATGATCTTCGTGATTGCCTTTCTGCTCGGCACCGCCCGGGCGTTCGAGATGCCTACGACACAGGCCCTGCTGCCGAATATCGTCCCGCCGGGGCTGTTCCCCGCTGCCGTAGCCGCATCGGCTTCGGCCATGCAGGCCGCCACCATCGTTGCGCCAGCGTTGGGCGGCTTGCTCTACGCGCTCGGCACGCACTGGGTCTATGGCCCGGCCATGCTGCTGTATGGCTGCGCCCTGAGCCTGATGCTCAGCCTGCCAGCACGTCAGTTGCCGCTGAAACAGAAAGTCTCGCTGGATTCGCTGCTGGCCGGTTTCCGCTTTATTCGCAGCCGCCCTGCCGTGTTCGGCGCGGTGTCGATGGACATGCTGGCCGTGCTGCTCAGTGGCGCCACCGCTCTGCTGCCGGTGTTTGCCAAGGACATTCTGCTCACCGGGCCCTGGGGCCTCGGCCTGCTGCGTTCGGCGCCGGCGGTCGGCGCGCTGCTGATGTCACTGTGGCTGGCGCGCTTTCCCATCGAGCGACGGGTCGGCCCAGTGATGTTCAGCTCGGTGGCGATCTTCGGCGTGGCGACCATCGGCTTCGGCCTGTCCACCTCGCTGTGGTTCAGCCTGGCAGCGCTGGTGGTTCTGGGCGCGGCGGACATGATCAGCATGGTGATCCGTGGCGCCTTCGTGCAACTGCAAACCCCGGACGAGATGCGCGGCCGTGTCGGTGCGGTCAACGGCCTGTTTATCGGTGCGTCCAATCAGCTGGGGGATTTCCGCGCCGGGGTCAGCGCCGCCTGGTTCGGCACGGTGCCGGCGGTGCTGATTGGCGGAGTCGGGGCGATTCTGGTCACCGGCCTGTGGATCCGCCTGTTCCCCGAACTGGCCAAGCGTGACCATATGCACCCGCAAGGCCCAGAGCGAGCCAGTAACTAGCTGACCAACATGGCCTCGGCGACCTGCTTGCGCACGGCCTTGCCGCACAGCTGCTCGACCAGGGTCAGAGCAAACTCCAGGGCGGTACCGGGGCCCTGGCTGGTGATGCAGTTGCCATCGACCACCACCGGCTGATCGACAAATACACAGCCGCTCAGACGATCACTGAACGCGGGGTAGCAGGTCATGCGCCGCTGCCTGAGCACGCCGTATTGCTGCAGGGCCAGCGCGGGCGCTGCGCAAATGGCGGCAAACAGCTTGCCGGCCTTGGCCTGCTCGCGCACCCGCTCGGCCAACGGCTCGTGCTCAGCGAGGTGTTGTGCGCCAGGCATGCCGCCGGGCAGCACGATCAGGTCGAAGGGCTGGGCCAGCACATCCACCAGCATGGTGTCGGCGGTCAGGCGCGTGCCACGGGCACAGGTGATCATCCGCCGGCTTTCGATGCTGGCAACTACCACCTCAACCTCAGCACGCCGCAGTACATCAATCAGGGTCACGCATTCGAGGTCTTCGACACCATCGGCAACGCTGATCAGGGCCCGTGCAGTCATCGTTTCGCTCCTTGTTGTGGCCGTGCATAAACTGTCCGAGCGGTCATAAATTCACCCCTTTCGGACGAGCTGATATGATGCGCGCCTTTTTCCAGATCGCCAGCAAAAACATGCACCCACGCGTGGATGTGCTTTGCTTTCGGTTTGCATAAACACGGCAAAAACGCCGTTACGGGGAGTGCCACATGCTGGAAAGACTGTTCCAACTCAAAGCCCATAACACCACGGTGCGCACCGAGCTTCTGGCGGGTTTGACCACCTTCCTGACCATGGCCTACATCCTCTTCGTCAACCCCAACATGCTGGCCGAAACCGGTATGGATAAAGGTGCCGTATTCGTTGCCACCTGCCTGGCAGCGGCGCTTGGTTCAGCCATCATGGGCCTGCTGGCCAACTACCCGATTGCTCTGGCACCGGGCATGGGTCTGAACGCCTTCTTCACCTACACCGTGGTACTGACCATGGGATACACCTGGCAGACTGCTCTCGGCGCGGTGTTTCTCTCCGGCGCAATCTTCTTCCTGCTGTCGATCTTCAAGATCCGTGAGTGGATCATCAACAGCATACCGCTGGCCCTGCGCTCGGGTATCGCGGCGGGCATCGGCCTGTTCCTGGCGATCATTGCGCTGAAAAACGCTGGCATCGTGGTGGACAACCCGGCCACCCTGGTCGGCCTCGGCGACCTGAGCAAGGGCGGCCCACTGCTGGCCTGCCTGGGCTTCTTCGTAATTGCCGCGCTGGCTTACCGCCGCGTAACCGGCGCGGTGATGATCGGCATTCTGCTGGTCACCGGCCTGTCGATCCTGTTCGGCCTGTCGCAGCTCAATGGCGTGGTGTCGATGCCACCGTCACTGACCCCGACCCTGATGCAGTTGGACATCATGGGCGCGCTGGATATCGGCCTGCTCAGCGTGATCTTCGCCTTCCTCTTCGTTGACCTGTTCGACACCTCCGGCACCCTGGTCGGCGTGGCGCAGAAGGCCAACCTGCTGGACAAGGACGGCAAGATGCCCAAGCTCGGCCGCGCCCTGCTGGCTGACAGCACCGCGACCATGGCCGGCGCAGCGCTGGGAACCTCGACCACCACCAGCTATATCGAGTCCGCTGCGGGCATCAGTGCCGGCGGGCGTACCGGGCTGACTGCCTGCGTGGTGGCCGCGCTGTTCCTCCTGGCACTGTTCTTCGCCCCGCTGGCTGGCGCCGTACCGGCTTTCGCCACCGCACCGGCACTGCTGTTTGTCGCCGTACTGATGATGAGCAGCCTGGCGCAGATCGACTGGGACGACCTCACCGTCGCCGCCCCCGTGGTAGTTGCCGCCCTGGCCATGCCGCTGACCTTCTCGATTGCCAACGGCATCGCCTTCGGCTTTATCGCCTGGACACTGATCAAGCTGCTGGCCGGCCGCTGGCGCGACCTCAACCCGGCGCTGGTGGTGCTCTCGGTGCTGTTTGCGATCAAACTGGCGTACTTCGCCTGATGACACAGCGGGTGAGCCCTTACTCACCCGCCTCCATTTGAAAAGAGTCCTGCATGAGCCGTTCCCAGTTCGATCCCGCCAACTACGCCGCCCAACTTGCGGAGAAGCAGCAGCGCCTGATCGAGCTGTTGGCACCCTTCGACGCGCCCGCGCCCGAGGTATTCGAGTCGCCGCGCGAGCACTATCGTCTGCGTGCCGAATTCCGCCTGTGGCGTGAAGGTGAGGATCGCCACTACGCGATGTTCGAAGCCGGCGATAACCTCAAGCCGATTTTCTTTGAAGATTTCCCCATCGCCAGCGCGCAGATCAACGCCCTGATGCCGCGCCTGAAGGCCGCATGGCAGGCCAGCAGCGCCCTGAGCTTCAAGCTGTTCCAGGTCGAGTTTCTGACCACCCTGGCCGGCGACGGACTGATTACCCTTTGCTACCACCGCCCACTGGATGCCGCCTGGCAGGCCGACGCTGAAAAGCTCGCCGCCGAGCTGCAGGTCAGCATCATTGGCCGCTCCAAGGGCAAGCGCATCGTCATCGGCAAGGACTATGTCGGGGAGAAACTGCAGGTCGCCGGACGCACCTTCAGCTATCGCCAACCGGAGGGGGCGTTTACTCAACCCAACGGTGAAGTGAACCAGAAGATGCTCGCCTGGGCCTATGACGCGATTGGCGAACGCTCGGACGATTTGCTTGAGCTGTACTGCGGCAACGGCAACTTCACCCTGCCGCTGGCCACCCGCGTGCGCAAGGTGCTGGCCACCGAGATCAGCAAGTCCTCGGTGAACGCCGCACTGGCCAACCTGGCCGACAACGGCGTGGACAACATCACGCTGGTGCGCCTGTCTGCCGAGGAGCTGACCGAAGCGCTGAATGACGTGCGACCGTTCCGCCGCCTGGCCGATATCGATCTGAAAAGTTACGACTTCGGCTGCGTATTCGTCGACCCGCCGCGCGCTGGCATGGACCCGGACACCTGCGAGCTGACCCGACGCTTCGAGCGCATCCTGTACATCTCCTGCAACCCGGAGACCCTGGCCGCCAACATCGCCCAACTCAACGACACTCACAAGGTGACGCGCTGCGCGCTGTTCGACCAGTTCCCCTACACCCACCATATGGAGTCGGGTGTGCTGCTGGAGCGCCGTTAAGCCTACAGGCGCTGCAAGCCGCGCAGCGCCCAATAGCTAAGCCCCGCCGACACCACTTCCAACAGCAGCGCGTAGAGATTGAACGTCTGCTGCGCGCCACCATCCAGCCACAGCCCGCCAATACGTGCCAATGCCAGCGCGCTGTAGAGCAGCACCAGCAGAGTCAGTGCAGCGCGCGTCAGCTCCAGCCGACTCAGCGACAAGCCGAGAAACGCCGCCAGCCCCAGTTGCAAGCCACCATAGAACGCCCGCATATCCGTGGCGGCCGCTGGCGACATCAGCAACATACCGCTGAGGTTGGCCATTTCATGGGGACGCACAAAATAGGCCAGCCCCAGCCCCGCCAATGCCAACAGTTGAATCACCAGCACTACGCGCGCAAACAACATGGACACCCCTCCCCCAGAAATCGAGCACGCAGCATAAGCTGCGCCCGTCCGATTCGGAAATCGCCGGTGGTTGGCCACGGCCGCCCGGCGCTATGCTCAGTCTTTCACCTGCCAGGAGTTACCCGATGCGCCAGTTGCTTGTTCTCGCCGGGCTGTTTGTCAGCAGCCTGAGTTTCGCCGCCGAACCCCTGACCATCGACGTGCATCGCGATGCCAACTGCGGTTGCTGCAAGGCCTGGATCAGCCACCTGCAGGACAACGGCTTTAACGTTGTTGATCATGTAGAAACCGATATGAGTGCGGTCAAACAGCGCCTGGGCGTGCCGCCGCGCCTGTCCTCCTGCCATACCGGAGTGATCAACGGCCAGTTTGTCGAAGGCCATGTACCGGCCGCCGACATTCTCAAAATGCGCAAACAGCCCGACCTGCTCGGCGCAGCCGTACCCGGCATGCCAGCCGGCTCACCGGGTATGGAGTACGGCAATGTACGCGATGCCTATCAAGTCATCGGCCTGGATAAGCAAGGCGCAGAGCGGGTGATCAGCGAATACCCCACCATTGAATAAGTGACGACTGCACTGGCGTAGCGCACACCAGCGGACGACACTCAAGCTCGTCATACACACAGGACGATAGCAATGCGCTGGAAACGCGGAAGACGCAGTGACAACGTGGTGGACGCACGCGGCAGCGGCTCGCGCATGGGCGGCGGCAAGGGGCTGACCCTCGGTGGCGTGGCCATTGTGGTGATCATTGGCCTGCTCAGCGGCCAGGACCCGATGCAGATCCTCGGCCAACTGGCCGGGCAAGCCATGCAGGGCGGCTCGGTCAGTGCGCCGCAACGCTCAACGCCTGCCGCCAATGACGAGCAGTCGGAGTTCGTCCGCGCGGTGCTCGGCGATACCGAGGACACCTGGCGGGAAATCTTCCAGGGCGCCAATCGGCAGTACAAGGACCCGACCCTGGTGCTGTTTCGCGGCGGGGTGAATTCCGCCTGTGGCTTTGCCAACTCGGCGGTAGGGCCGTTCTATTGCCCAGGCGATCAGCGGGTGTACATCGACCTGGCGTTCTTCCGCGAGCTGGAACAGCGCTTTGGCGCTGCCGGCGACTTTGCTCAGGCCTATGTGATAGCCCATGAAGTCGGCCACCACGTGCAGACCCTGCTCGGCGTCTCAGCCAAGGTCAACGCCGCCCGCCAGCGTGGCGAGCGGGTGGAAGGCGCGACCGGGCTACTGGTACGCCAGGAGTTGCAGGCCGACTGCCTGGCCGGGGTCTGGGCCTATCACGGTCAGCAGCGCCATGACTGGCTGGAGCCAGGCGATATTGAAGAAGCGCTGAACGCCGCCAATGCCATCGGCGATGACCGCTTGCAGAAGCAGGCCCGCGGCCAGGTGGTGCCTGACTCCTTCACCCACGGCACCTCAGAGCAGCGCGTGCGCTGGTTCAAGACCGGTTTCGACGGCGGCGATGTCGGTCGCTGCGATACGTTCAAAGCCACGCGGCTGTAAGCCAGACAAACGCCCAAGATATTCAGCGCAAAAAAAATGCCGCTTACCTGATCAGCTAAGCGGCATTTTTTATCAGCGGCACGCCCTGTCTATTGCGCCCAAGGCGGTGGCGGCTCTTCGCCTTTGGGTTCGTCTTCGGCATTCAGCAGCGCCTGACGGCGCGCTTCGTCGGCCAAGGCGGCCTTGATCTCGCGCATCACCGCATCAATATCGGCTTCTTCTTCCGGGTCATCGAATTCACCCGTCAGCGCGCTCTCCGGGGTCAGTTCACCGGCCTCATAGAGCGCCCACATTTCCTTGGCGTACTTGGTGAATTTCAATTCCGGGGCAAACTGACCGAAATACTCAGCCATGTTGCGCACATCGCGCTCAAGCATCTTGAACGCATGGTTGTTGCCGGCCGCATCCACCGCTTGCGGCAAGTCGATAATCACCGGGCCACCCGGGTCAAGCAGCACGTTGAATTCCGACAGGTCACCATGCACCAGGCCAGCGCAGAGCATTTTCACCACTTCATGAATCATAAAAGCGTGGAATTCGCGGGCATCGTCCGGGTGCAGGTCGACATCATTGAGGCGCGGAGCCGCGTCGCCCTCACCGTCATCGACCAGTTCCATGAGCAACACGCCTTCAAGGAAGTCATACGGCTTGGGCACCCGCACCCCGGCGTTGGCCAGGCGGAACAAGGCGGCAACCTCGGCATTCTGCCAGGCATCTTCCTGGCCCTTACGGCCGTACTTCGAACCTTTGGCCATGGCCCGGGCATCACGGCTGTTGCGTACCTTGCGGCCTTCCTGATACTCGGCGGCTTGGCGAAAACTGCGTTTATTGGCTTCCTTGTAGACCTTGGCGACGCGCAGTTCCTCACCGCAGCGCACCACGTAGACCGCGGCTTCTTTACCGCTCATCAGCGGGCGTATCACTTCATCGACCAGCCCGGCTTCGACCAGGGGCTCAATACGTTTTGGCGTCTTCATCAGCTTTAATCAGGGGTCCTGTGTTGCCCAAGTCGACTCTGCCGCCCGTTATACGGCAATCTTTACGCAGCGCCCACCCTCCTGTCAGCACACCCCGCATTACCTGGCGCCACCCAGACCGATCGAAGGCCGGGCAAACCGCTCAATCATGCCGACTGGCGATGTGTTGAGCAGCGCACATGCAGCAAACCCGGCGTTATAAACACACGCGCTATGCAACCAAAAGGGATTTAACACTGTCCCATTAGCTGTATATTCGCCAGCCGGTCATGCCACGCGCAAGGCCCCTTACCGCCACCCCGCGAAGGCGCCTCGCCTGAGCCTGCATGATTGGGGGAAACAACTGTGAAACATGCCCAATCTGGCAGCAGCACCCTGCCCCAGCAGGCACATCTTAAGGCGCGCAACGCACTGGGCAGTCTGGCCGCCAAGCGCCACGCGCACCCTAAACGCTGCAATGGCATCGCCGCGCTGCACATCGCCTCCAGCCATGTCGTCACCGATACGCCTGCACGCTACATCAGCCGCCTGTGTGCGCAGTTTGCGCACAAGCTGCCAGTCAGTTTCGGTGACCACCACGGGCGCATCGAATTTGCCTTCGGCCTCTCACACCTGCATGCGGATCGAACCGGCCTGCATCTCACTGTCCTGAGTAATAACCCGCAGGACCTGAACAAGCTCAAGCACCTGATAGCCACACACTTCGAGCGCTTTGCCTGGCAAGGCGAGTTGAGCCTCGACTGGCAATAGCAAAGCGTTGAAAACGACTACGTTGTTCAACAGTCTGCCGGCCGCAGTCAGGGCGCCAGCAGATGCTGACGCAACGCCTCAATGGCATAGCGAACCTTGGCCGGTTGCGCATCACGGCGCGGCGTCACCAAATAAATACCAAATGGCGGCATGCGCCAGTGCGGCAGTAACTCACGCAGGCGGCCACTGGCCAATTCCTCACGCACTTCCTGCTCCGGCTGCAGCGATACGCCCATACCGGCCAAGGTGAAATGCCGCACCGCCAGGATGTTGTTGCAGCCCACCCGGCTTTCCACCCGCAGCTTCTCGACCTGGGCGTGTGGCCCATGCAGCTCCAGCAAGTTGAACGCACTGTCACTGTGCAAAATCAGCCAGTCCAGGCCTATCAGGTCGCGCGGATGATTGATCGGCGGCTTGCGCAGCAGGTAGGCGGGCGCTGCGCACAGCAGCATGCGCGTATCACCGATATGCCGCGCCACCAGGCTGGAGTCCTCTAGGTGGCCGACGCGGATGGCCAGATCGATGCGCCGCTCAATCAGATCGATTTGCTCATCATGGAAGAACAGCTTGAGACTGAGTCCACTGTGCGCCTGTAACAGCGGCGCCAGTGCCGCGCTGAGCCGTCGCCCGGAAAACCCCACTGGCGCGGCAATGCGCAGCTCGCCCACCGGCGCATCGCGCAACTCGGCCAAGCGCTGCTCGGCCTGCTGCGCCAGTACCAGCACCTGGGCGCAGCTCTGATAGAAGGTCGCGCCCGCCTCGGTCAGGGTCAGCTTGCGCGTAGTGCGGTGCAGCAGATTGACCTGGGTGCTTTCTTCCAGCTTGCGTATCTGCTGGCTGACTGCCGATGCCGTCATACCCAACACCTCAGCCGCCGCCACCATGGAGCCACGATCGACCACGGTGGCAAACACTGCCATGCGCTTTAACTGCTCCATTCGTAAGCCCTGCTTAATAGTTAAAGCCTTTTTAGCCTATTTTTCTGCGCTTTACCCAGCTGCGATTATCTACCCCACTTAATCCCAACTGGAGACATCCCATGAAACTCGCTCTGATCGGCGCCAGTGGCTTTGTTGGCGCAGCTGTTCTGCAAGAAGCCCTGGACCGTGGGCACCAGGTCACCGGCATCGTCCGTAATCCCGCGAAACTGCCACAGCACCCGGCGCTTAATGCCGTCGCTGGCGATGCCTACAACGCCGACGCCTTGGCCGAGCAACTCAAAGGCCATGACGCAGTGATCCACGCGTTCAATCCGGGCTGGGGCACGGCTGATATTCGCCAGCGCTTTATCCAGGGCAGCCAGGCGATCATCGCAGCCAGCAAACAGGCCGGCGTACAGCGCCTGCTGGTGGTCGGCGGCGCAGGTAGCCTGTATGTCGCCCCAAACCTGCAGCTGATCGACACTCCGGACTTCCCCGCCGCGTACAAGGAAGGCGCCGAAGGCGCGCGGCAAACCCTCAACCTGCTGAAAACTGAAACCGCTCTGGCCTGGAGTTTTATCTCACCGCCCGCGCTGTTGCAGCCGGGCGCACGCAGCGGACAGTTCCGCATCGGCGGCGACCAGTTACTGATGAATGGCGACGCCCCGGCGCAGATCTCGGTCGCAGACCTCGCGGTAGCCATCATCGATGAGCTGGAGCGCCCACATCACCTGCGCCAGCGCTTTACCGTTGGCTATTAAGCCGTCACTTGACCAGGAGAACCCCATGCCACTGAACGCCAGCGCCTATGTCGTCACGGATACACCGGCCCGCTACATCAGCCGGCTGTGCAAACACTTCGCCCACAAGATTCCGGTGAGCTTCGATGAACAACAAGGACGTATCGAGTTCGACAGCGGCTTGGCACTGCTGCAGGCCGAGACCGACGGTTTGCGCCTGAGTGTGCAAAGCGCCAGCAGCGAAGGCCTGGAAAGCCTGAAGAAGGTGGTGACCAGCCATTTTGAACGCTTCGCCTGGCAGGCCGAGCTGAGCCTCGACTGGCAGTGATCAACCCGCTGGCAGGGTCAGCTCGATGCTTTCGCCCAGTGACTCATCCAGGCGCTGCAGCTCGGCATGAATCGCCGCCGCGTCGTCGGCCAGGCGCTGGGCGATGTTGGCGAAGTCATCGGCGGCTTCGATAAAGGCCAGCACCACCGAGGGATCGAAGCGCGTACCACTGGCCGCGCTGATCTGCTTGAGCGCTTCGGCGTGGTTGCACGACGGCCGGTACAGGTGGTGGCTGGTCAGTTCCTCATAGGCACCGACCACCGCCATCAACCTGGCCGTCAGTGGAATCTGCTCGCCCAGCAGGCCCTGCGGGTAGCCGCTGCCGTCCCAGCACTCATGCTGGCTATAGACGATATCGCGGGCATCGCGGAGAAAATCGGTGACGTTGCCCAGCTTGGCCTCGGCGGCAAGCAAGGCATCACGCCCGGCTTCGGTATGCCGATGCAGCAATTGCAGATCCTCGCCCTGCAGCTGCTGAATCGGGTTGAGCAGGATGCGATCCGGCAGCACCAGTTTGCCGATGCCATGCAGCAGTGCCGACTTGCCCAGTTGAGTGATGCGTTCGTGACTCAGCTCATCGGCCAGCGCCGGCTGTTGATGGGCCAGCGCTGTAGCCAGGGTGGTCATATAGGGTTCGATACGCGCCAGGTGCTTGCCGCAAGGGTTGTCGCGCATGGCCGCAAGGCTGGCCATGGCCTCGATGGTGACCTCCTGCAGGCGCTGCATATCGCGGGTGCGGCGACGCACTTCCAGCTCCAGGTATTCACTCTTGTCGCGCAGGAAATCCGCACTGGCCTTGAGCTGCAAATGCGCGTGTACGCGGGCGAGCACCAGGGGCGGGCTGATCGGTTTGGTGATGTAGTCCACCGCGCCCAGGTCAAAGCCGTGCTGTTCGTCAGCCACCTCGCTCTTGGCGGTAAGAAACACCACTGGAATATCCGCCGTGGCCGGATTGAGTTTGAGCAGGCGGCAGACTTCGTAACCGTCCATCTCCGGCATCATGATGTCGAGTAGGATCAGGTCCGGCTGCTGGCTGCCGGCGGCGATGCGCAGCGCCTTGACGCCACTGCTGGCAACCTTGACCCGATAGCTGCCGAGCAGCAGCCCGCTCATCAGTTCGAGGTTTTCCGGGGTATCGTCCACCACCAGCACCAAGGGCTGATCCGGCCGGTCGAGTATGTTGTCCATCACCACTCCCCACTCATAGTCTCAGTTGCCGGTGTCCGGCAGCGGCCTGCAGCAGCGCCAGCGCCTGCTCGAAGTCAAACCCACGCACCGCTGCAGCCAGCGCCGCATACTCACTAGTAAAGGCGCTGCGCAGCAGTTCGGCCTGTTCATCGAAGAGTTTTCCAGCGCGCGGATCGTCCTCGGCGAACAGCCGCTGTAACTGCCGGCACAGCTGCTGCAATTGCTCGATATCCACGACCATCGATTCGTGCGGCGGCTCAACAGGAAATTGCCCGTGGATCGCCGCCACCAGCGCTTCCAGGCTCTGCTGCAACTCGGCCAGCAGGCCGTCCAGCTCATCGTGACGGGCATCCTTGATCGCACTCTCCAGGGCCGCCGCTTGAGCCGCCAGGTCCGTCGCGCCGAGGTTGCCGGCCAGGCCCTTGAGGCTGTGAACCAGACGCTCGGCACTCTCCTGCTGGTTGGCCGCCAGCGCGGCGCGCAGCTGCGCGGGGAAATCCGCCTGACTGGCAGCGAACTTGCTGAGCAGACGCTGATACAGCTCGCGCTTACCGAGCACCCGGCGCAGGCCGCTATCGATATCCACCCCCGGCAGCTGCCAGTCCACGGCCGTTTCGGCTACGCGGGGCGACGCAGCCAGCGACTCGGCCTGGGTCGGCATCCAGCGCGCCAGGGTATGCCACAGCTCGTTCGGCTCAATCGGCTTGCCCAGGTGATCGTTCATCCCGGCGGCCAGGCAGCGCTCACGGTCGGCCGGCATGGCGTTGGCCGTCATGGCGACAATCGGCAGCGCGGCAAAGCGCGGCTCGCGGCGGATCGCCTCGGTGGTAGCGATGCCGTCCAACACCGGCATCTGCATGTCCATCAGCACCAGGGCGTAATAGCCGTCGGCATGGCCGCGCAGCAGCTCCAGGGCGATGCCGCCATGCTCGGCCTGATCGATCTGCAAACTGCTTTCCTGCAACAGGCCGCAGGCCACTTCACGATTCAGCTCGTTGTCTTCCACCAGCAGCACACGCAATGAGCCGAAATTGGGAATCTGTTCACCCGCCGGCAAGCGTGCAAAGCCCTGCGCCGGGCCTTCGCCGGCCAGGCTGCGGATCAGCGCATCGAACAGCAGCGAGGGGTTGAGCGGCTTGAGCAGCACATCCTCGACACCGACCTTCTCCGCCCCCAGCAGCACTTCCTCGCGGCAGTGAGCGGTAACCATCAACAGGTGCGGCGGCGGTTTCAGGTTGAGTTCGCGCACTCGGCGCAGGGTTTCGATGCCATCCATGCCGGGCATCTGCCAGTCGACCAGCAGCACGTCGAACGGCTCACGCTGCAGGCTGGCCTGTTGCACCTGCTGCAGGGCAGCCATGCCCGAGGCCACGGCTTCGACGCGAAAGCTCATGCTTTCCAGCATGTCGTGCAGCACCTGGCGCGCACTGTCGTTGTCATCCACCACCAGCACCTTGCGCCCGCGCAGATCAGCCTGCGGTAGCAGCCGCTGGGTCTGCTGGCGAGCAATGCCCAGCGGCACCCGACACCAGAACAGACTGCCCTGCCCCGGCTGACTCTCGACCCCAACGCTGCCGCCCATGGCCTCGGCCAGGCTCTTGCAAATGGCCAGCCCAAGGCCCGTACCGCCATATTTGCGCGTGGTCGAGGTGTCGGCCTGCTGGAAGGACTCGAACAGCCTACCCATCTGCTCCGGCGTCAGGCCGATACCGGTGTCGCGCACGCCAAGGTAGAGCAGCACCTGCTCGGCATCGCGCTGTTCGACACGCAGGATCACCTCGACCTCGCCTTGTTCGGTGAACTTCACCGCATTGTTGGCGTAGTTGATCAGGATCTGCCCGAGGCGCAGCGGGTCGCCAACCAGTTGCTGCGGCAGCTGCGGATCGAGGTTGAACACCAGTTCCAGGCCTTTGCCGGCGACCTTGTCGCCGATCAGGTTGGCGAGGTTTTCCAGCACCTGCTGCAAGTCAAAATCGATGCGTTCGATGGTCAGCTTGCCGGCCTCGATCTTCGAGAAGTCGAGGATGTCATTGATGATCCCCAGCAGGTGCTGGCCGGATTGCTGAATCTTGCCCAGGTAATCGCGCTGGCGCGGGCTCAGCTCGGTTTTCAGCGCCAGGTGCGACATGCCGATAATCGCGTTCATCGGCGTGCGGATTTCGTGACTCATATTGGCCAGAAAGTCCGATTTCAGCCGCGCCGCCTCTTCGGCCAGTTCCTTGGCCTCGGCCATGGCTTGTTCCGCCTGCTTGCGCGCAGTGATGTCGCGACTGATGCCGACCAGCCCCAGCAATTGGCCCTGCTCGTCATAGAAGGTGGTGCGCAACGTATCGAAGATCACCCGCCGGCCATCCGGGTAGAGCGAATAGCCTTCGCTTTCAAACGGCTCTGCCTGGCTTCTGGCGATACGGTCATGCTCCGCGCGCGAGGCGGCCCAGGCCGGATCAAGCAACGCTTCGTCACGCTGCCCCTGCACCGCCTCACTGGGGCGGCCGAATAGCGTGGCGCAGGCCTGGTTGATGCCGACATAACGGCCGTCGACATCCTTGAACCAGATCGGATCGGGAATCGCGTTGATCAACGCCAGCAAGGTGCTGCGCTGGCGGCTGGCTTCGGCCTCGGCACGCTGGCGCTCGGCAATCTGCACCGCCAGACGGCGATTCCACACCAGCACGAAAATCACCAACGCCAGCAAGCCAAGCAGGTAAGGCCAGCCCACAGCCAGCAAGCGCCGCCAGTTGAATACGGTCAGCGGCGGTAGCCAACGCTCCTTGATTGCCTCCTGCTCGGTGTCACTCAGGTCACTCATGGCCAGATTCAGCAGGCTCACCAGCTGCGGCCAGTCCGGGCGCACGGCAAAGCGGAACTCGCTGCTGGACAGGCCGGTTTCACCGCGCAGTTCGAGGTTGGTCAGGTTGCGCTCACGAATCAGATAACTGGCCACGATCATATCGCCGACATAAGCATCCGCGCGGCCGGACGACACTGCGCGCAGCGCCGCTTCGGTGTCGCCTACTTCGAGTAACTGCACGCCCTCGACTTGCTCGCGCAGGGCCTGCTGCAGCGCATAACCGCGCTCGATGGCCACCCGCTTGCCGGCCAGGTCACGCAGGCGCTGCACCGCCAGTTCGCTGCGCGTAAAGATCAGGCTGCTGCTGGTCAGATAGGGGTCGCTGAAGGCCATAAAGGCTTCACGTTCGGCGGTCTTGGCCACCGATGGCAGCAGGTCGACCTGGCCGCTGCGCAAGGCTTTCAGCGCGCTATCCCAGTCGTCCATCAGCACCGGCTCAAAGCGCAGCCCCAGCCGCTGACCGAGCAGCGCCAGGTAGTCGCCGCTAAGGCCGCGATGCTGACCGTGCTTGTCCAGTACATCAAACGGCGGCCAGCCGCTGCGTTCTATGCCCACGCGGATCACCCCATGCTCGGCGACCCAGGCTCGCTGCGGTTCATTCAGCGGCAACGCCGCCACTGCCAATGAGGGCAGCAGGCATAACAGCAACAGGCAACAGAGGCGCGGCATGGCGGCATCCTTGCGAACAATCAGGTGCTCTTCAGCTTAGAAGCTGCGCGAGTTCTGGCGAGCCGCGCTCAGGGCAGGTTGTCGCCGAATGCGGTTTCGATATTGATGCCCTGGCTGATCACGCCCAGCAGTGCGCCTGTATCGGGGTCGTACAGCGGCGCCGAAACCTTGCTCTGGAAGCTCTGCGTCGAGCCGTCATACTCAATCGCGCCGATATACACCTCGCCACTGGGCAGCGGCGCGGCACGCTGAAAATCCGGCTCATCGGCCTGCCAGTAATCACTGGTGCTCTCGCTCATCGCCACCAGTTGGCCGCTGGCATCGCTGATGAAAATCTCATTGAACAATGGCGCGTATTGCTGGGCGATACCGGCCAGTAATTGCGAGGGCCGCAGGTTGAGCATGCGGCGGATCAGCGGCTTTTCCTCAAGGATGCGCTCGCGCCGCCATTGCCGATCCAGCTCCTGGATCCGCTCCGCGCTGTTCTCGCGCTGATTCGCCGCCCGCAAAGCCGCAAGCAGATCAGCATGCTGCCCCCAGCGCGCCACATGCTGCGCGGCCAACTGGCGTAGATAAGCCTGTTCCGCAGCGCTCAGCTCAGTGCTGGCCGGCGCGCAGCTTTCCACCTGACGGTTGAAGGCCTTGAGAAAGTCCGGGTGCTCATCGACAAATGCCTTGGAAAAATACACCCCGAGCGGTGAATAGCGGACAAAGCGCTGGTGCAGTTTCGGCGGGTCCTGAATCTGCTCAAGCGTGCTGTGCATGGCGCTGCTATCGGCCAGCAGCATATTGATCCGAGCATGGCGGAGCATTTCTACCAGTTGCTCAAGTCGTGGCACCTTCTGCTCCACCGGGATGCCCCTGGATTCGAGCCAGATCATGCTATTGCTACCCAGTACGCTGCCGATGCGTAGCTGCTTGTCCCAGATGGGCAGGTTGAGCAGGCTGGGGTCCAGCGCATACCAGTACCACTTCTCGATCAGCAGCGGTGCCGAAAGCACCGCGTAACCATCGACCAGGCTATTGGGCGCCGAACTGAAGAAGCCATCGGCGATCTGCCGGCTGACGTTGAGCCGGGCACGCTGCAGCGAGGTCAGCTGAATCTCATAAGGCTGCTGCATGCGGCTGAAGATGCACTCGAGTACCTTGACCGACGACCCGCCCAGCTGGCCATCGACCACCACTTGGTAGGGCTCCTCGAAACTGGTGTCGAGGCGCACCGCTACCGGCGGTTGCGCGGCGGCGCAGACGCTGGCCAGCACCAACAGCAGTCCCATATGGCGCAGCCTGAACATTGCCCTCTCCTTGCGTGTGCGCCGTGGCGGATGCAGGGAGTCTAGGCGAGGTTGGCTGAGCGCACCGAACACTGGCCGAGCGCTACTTTGAAAGTCAGATGTGGATTGGCAGACCGCCAGCCGCAGCCGACAATCTGCCCATGTTTATTGAGGATCTCGCCATGCTCGATGCCGACCGCTGCTGGCAAGCCGTATGCGACCGTGACCCTGCGCAGGATGGCCGTTTTGTGTTTGCCGTGCGCAGCACCGGCATCTACTGCCGACCCAGTTGCCCGGCGCGGCGGCCCCGGCGGGAGAACGTCAGTTTCCATTCCGATGCTGAGGCAGCTGCAGTCGCCGGCTTTCGCCCATGCAAACGCTGCTCGCCGCAGGGCCAGAGCCCGGCCGAACAACTGGATGCGCTAGTGGTGGCTGCCTGCGAGCTGCTCAACACCCGTGAGCAGCCGCTAACCCTCGAACAGCTGGCAGCGCGCATCGGCCTGTCCGCCTCGCACCTGGCGCGCGCCTTCAAGGCGCGTACCGGGCTGACACCCAAAGCCTGGAGCGAGGCGCAACGCCGCGCGCGCCTGGAACAGCAGTTGCCGGCAGCAAATAGCGTGCTGGATGCCGCACTGAACGCCGGCTACTCCGGCACCCGCGCGCTGTATCAGCAGCCAGCCGCCCTCAGCCCGGCGCAACGACGCAAACAGGCCGCGGGCGAACAGTTGCGCTACAGCATCGCGCCCTGCCCGCTCGGCCACGTGCTGTTGGCCAGCAGCGCCAGAGGCATCTGCGCCTTGTTATTCGGCGACGACCCGGCTGCGCTGCAAAGTGAGCTGCGGCAACGCTTTGCAGCCGCCGAGCTGCACGAGGATAACGCCGGCCTGGGCGACAGCTTGCGTCAGGTGCTGGCACAGATCAGCGAACCACAGCGCGCCGCCCAGCTACCGCTGGATATTCGCGGCACGGCCTTTCAGCAGCAGGTGTGGCGCGCCCTGCAGCAGATTCCGCCGGGGCAGACGCGCAACTACGCCGAACTGGCCGCGCAACTGGGCTGCCATCCACGCGCCATCGCTCGTGCCTGCGCCAGCAACCCGCTGGGCCTGCTGGTGCCCTGCCACCGGGTAATCGCCAGCAACGGCAGCCTAAGTGGCTACCGCTGGGGCCTGGCGCGCAAGGCGGCGTTGCTGAAGGGCGAAGCCGATACCCAGGCGCAATTGCCCGCCT
>Ga0247831_1001540_pt1 | contig 42575 bp, 44 predicted proteins | sample LaCruzMarch2015__9_FD_192406 | JGI IMG/M metagenome (GOLD analysis project Ga0247831, IMG submission 192406) | Freshwater microbial communities from meromictic Lake La Cruz, Castile-La Mancha, Spain - LaCruzMarch2015_1m | ecosystem: Environmental > Aquatic > Freshwater > Lake | place: Spain...
GATCCAAAATATTTAGGATCAGATGTTGTGTCTTTGCCTATATAAATTTTATTGTTTATTAGGTTGGTAGTTTTATAAATCTGCATAATGATAATTTTATTTACCATTATATATTAATATTTTACCCCCTCTTGTCTACCAGTAACCGGAATAGGTGCGTCCGCCAAAAAGATGTCCAAATTTTGTGAGGCGACAGCTCCAAAATCCAGGAGTGGTTTTATCCTTTTTTGCTGGACAATTCATGCGGCTGGAAAATGCCTTCCTTGCTTTCGGATCACTGACCTTAGCCGTCAATCCACCTTTAACATCTCCAAAATGAACTACTTTAACATTTCCAGTTTTTGGATTCTTAACAAATACTTTGTATTTCTTAGGTCCTGAACTTCTTGTTGGATGATTTAATTTAACTTCACGTCCTTTATATTCCGCTTCATTAATTTCCTCCATTATTTCTAATGGTAGATCAAGTGGTACTAACTCACCATTAAACACTGCGAATCTTCCAATATCTGAGTCTTCAAAAAGTTCTTTATCATGTCCTGATAATTCAACTAATCCTGCATCATATAATTCTCTAGATTCTTTTAAAAGATTAAAATATGATTCTGATCCATATCTGAATATATTTTCAGTAATAGACATATCATTGTTTATGTGATATTGAAGATGTTCTGATATAAACACCTCATCATTGAAGCTTTTAAGATATTTCATAAATAATTGAATTTTTATTATATATTAATTCTCCATCAAGAATTAAAGTTTTTATATATATTCAAAATATGAATCGAATATTAAATGCAAAATTTAATCTTTTTTGATAAAGAAGGCAATCCACTTAATTTTAATTATGATGAGACTTTAGGAAGATATGAGGGAGATATATTATTTCCAGAAAATTCTAGCGATACCTTTAAAACACAGGCATTATATCTTTTTGAGAAAGTTCCTGCATTTGAATATGAAAATGAAACAGATCTTAGTCTAAGAAGGTTTCAATTATTTAATGAATTTGGATTTCATTTCTATGCTGGGGTTGATTCTATTAAAATAACAAAGGTTGAGCCAACAAATGCTCAAATAACATATCGTTCTAAGTGGATCTATGGTAGATCAATAGATTCTAAATTTAAAAAAGGAACATTTGTCAGATTCGATCAATCTGTATTTGAGTTTACAAACCCTAATGTCGTGTATATGGTTGTATCATCTAAGCCTGGTGCTATAATGATTATATCAGGTCTTACAAATGATGTATTTACTAATACTTATATAGGTCAATATGATTTAGTGGGTGATTTTACAGTTAGTGGTGTCGATCTTATAGGTATTTATAATTACATAACACCAAGCCTCAGAGATACACTATCTCTTTGGAACGAACCGGACTTTTATGATAGATTATACCAATATAGAAAGCTTAATATAGTTAATAGTTTTAAAAATGATGATTATAGAAATACACTTAGATTTGATGATGTTAATGTTGTCTCGGTTAAGAATCCGAATATTTTAGATGCTATTCATTTGGAATATACAGCTAAAAATTTACCAGTAGATTCCCTTTTATATATTGAATATGTTTCAAGAACAGATTTACCAAATATTTATAATGGTCCTTTGACCTTTGTTTCTTCTTCAAGTACATTGGAGTTTGGATTTGAGATTCCATCAATATTTAGATCGGGATTAGAGTTTAAAGTTTCTAATTCTGTTCAAAATTTAGATACTTTTTTAAGAGTTGGTCCTATTTTAAACTTTAATGGGAGTCCTGGTCAAGTCTTTTATGCTACTGGAAGTCAAGTTATTTGGGAAAATAAAATATATCAGTGTATTCAAGCTTATACATATTCATCTGGTAATCCAAATTCTAGTATTATCAGTGGTGCTGCAAGTGAAATAATTTTACCAAATAATACTGATTACTGGTCAATTCCTGACTATTTACCAATAGTTACGTCCTCATCTTCTGGAGTTATTATTGATGAATTATTGGTTGGTGGTCAAATATATCTAACAACTGACCATCTTTATTATACTCAATCATATACACAGTCTTCTAAAATGACTATGGCTTTAGCGGCTGAGAAATTTAAATCAGATTTTAAAATATTTAATATAGATTTATATTTCGATGTTGATACTTTAAGAGCAGATTTGGTATATCCAAGTGATTATGCTCAAGTTAATTTCTATTATGATAACATATCATCTACACAGAGTTTTGGTGTAAGAACATATGTTTATGAAAAATGTATTGAAGTGGATGAGAGATTAATATCTGAATTTAATTATGATTATTCCGAAAATTTTGAATATAACATTGTTTTTACAGACATAGATGAGTTCGGTATAATTATTAAGATTAATAAGATGGTCTATTCCGAAAGAATATCTTATGTTTATTCTTCTGGAGTTGTTGATATGCAAAGAACGATAGATAAAACACTTCGTAATTGGCTTACTAGGCACTTCTTAAGATTGAATATTTTAGGTATTCTTCCGTCATTGAAAACGATTGGATATAGTTCAGTTTATTATAACTGTATTAATATACAGACTGAGTTTCCAAATGTTCCAATGGAATTTACAGTTCAAGTTGGAACCACTGCGAATTATTATATTGAACATAGTTTAATCTCCTTTTTAGATATTGGTAAATATTTATCATTAAGAATTAATGGTAGAACATATATTGTTAATGCTGTTAGTACTGGAATGATCACAGATGTTGCCGCAACTTTACAATTATGGGTTGATACTTGGTCTGAAACTGTTGATGATTTTGGTATTTACATAACTAATAATGCTGGTTCTCTTAGAATTAATATTAAAAAACAAAGTCAAAGAGTTGATATAACTATTGATATAGGTAAGTCTTCTTTACCTGGTATTCAAAATTATATTATTTCTGACAAAAAACAGGGTAATTTTGGAGCTTTAATAACGTCAAATGAGATGTTATTAGGTACTTCAACAGGAGCAAACTCATTTGAGTTAGAAGGATTCTCCACAGGTCAGGTTATAGGTATTAATAAGACAGTTTATCCACTTCAAAATATCGAATTTAACTCCTTATATCTTAATCCAGATGTTATTAACCTAAGTTATGAGGGTCCATTTTGGGGATTAACAAATTCATTATGTAACTCATCAGCATTTACAACAGTTGCCTTTACTATCGGATTTGGACAAACCGGATGCCCTCCACAATTTGTTCCAGATCTATTGAGAGGAATGTATGATGAAACTCAATTTAGTACTGATTATAGTATTGAATATTTAACTAGTAATGTCTATACTCCTTATGATTTTGTCGGTATATCCGGAATGGTTGATATAGCACATGTTCAACCAAATGACTCTATATACGTATTAGGTGATAGTATTCGTGTGTTTAGCTCTATCTATGGTGATGTATCAGCCGATATAAATATCACTGGTCTTACAAATAGTATATCACTTTTATATAATTGGATAAGTAATTATTTATTTGTCTTATCGAAGAATATGCTTTATAAGATAGATCCATTCGTTAATACAATAATAGCATCTTATTCATTCGTCGAAGATGCACATTCTCAACAATTGAATACAAGTAACGGTGATATCTATGTTTCATTTTCAAATTCTAATAAGGTTAATATTTATACAGTATCATCAATTCTAATACCTGTTTCGGGGTTAGTTGCTAATACTTTTGAGATGGTTTTTAATGATTTTGAAGGTGATATGTATGTATCAACTGATGGTGGTGTGGTTTTAAGAATAGATGGTGTGTCTAGGTCACTCTATCCTAGTAGTTATCCAATTGTTGGATTGTCTGGTCCGATTGCTTATGATCCAGAAAATGAGGCAGTTTATGTTTTTGGATCTTCAGATTTATATAAAATTGATAATAATACAGCATCCGTTGTTTCAACAATAGGTATTGGAACTACTAATTATTTACTATTCAATAATTTGAATAGTTCTATGAATATTTCAAGTGATATAGGCATTGGATCTGTTTTAGTTGATAATGATGAGTTGGTATTTCAGAATGCTTCTCTAGATTATGGATATATGGCATTAAACCAATTTGATGGTGATATTTATGTTGCTGGCGGAAATTCTGGATATATTCTAACAATAGATTCCACAACTGGATTAACTATAAATACTGAATATGGTAGTGGCGGTGCAATTACTAAAATTATTTATAACCCTGATAGAAAGAGTATTTGGGCAATTCGTCCAACAGATGGTCTAGTAATAGAGGTTCAGGTTCAATTAAGTAGTTTTTTCAATGTTGAAACCATATCTGCTACTGGGGTTAATGAAAATTATTATGGTAGTTTAAGTCCTGATTATAATGACCGAAACTATCTTTGGTTGAATGTTCGTGAATATATTAGGGGACCTAGACAAAATTTTAATGGAGATCCTAAGGTTAGTTTATACTATAAATGGTTTTCAGATAATGTTCCGCAGTTTTTTATGTATGATTTTTCTGGTGATTTTTTACCCACAACTGGAAAATTAGCATATACAGGTGAGAAGCCATTGAGTACAATTGTCTTAAACAGAAAAGCTAATAGATATTTAAATAAAGTTGGTGATTCAAGTAGTCAACAAACTATATTTGATACTTTAGAATGGAATTTAGACTATATTGATGATAATTTTGATATAAGTGTTGTTCCAGAGCCTATACAGTTGTTTCTAGGATTCAATTCTACTGATGAGGGTGGATTAAGAAGTATTCTTCAATTATTTATTAAAGAGAGTGTTGATTTTACAATCAATACATCTGACGATAATACGGATATTATTTATTTTACACATGAATATGATTCGGTGAGATCTAGATTCTATGGAAGAATATATTTAGACGACTCTTCAACCAGTTTATTTACTTCAGATACAGATGGAACTCAAAGAGGACTTCAAGTCGGACAACATTTAGCAATTTTTGTTAAGGATGTTACAAATTCAAAAAAACAATATATTTCTAATAATAATGGATATCTATTAAAAATTCGTAATGTTTTCTCTAGAGAAATTATTGTTGATTACTTCAAAACATCAGATTCGTTAGAATTTGAATCAACAGTAATTAGTGATTTTCCATCTACTAATTCTACAACTTACTTATCAGCTAGATTTGTCGTGTGGAATAGAGAAATTGGAAGATTTAATGTTTATGGACAGACCGAGATAGAAGATGAGAGATTTCATATAGAATTGAATAATGTTGGTAAATTAGTTTCATCAGATGATGTTTATATTTTTAAAGAGTATGATATTAAAGAAGAAGGAATAGATTGGAATTATCTTAACATGAAACGCAAGGAAATGTTGATGATGAAGAATCTTATCTATCCATATATTGGTAGTTATAAGTCAATAATAAATGCTATAAACTATTTTGGGTATAACGATTTAGAATTATATGAATATTATAGAAATGTAAATTTTGAATCAGATGATTTTCTAAAACTTTTTAAAGTTGAAATACCGGATATCTTTGACAATACTGTAGAAGGATGGAAAGATAATGACTTCATAAAAAATACTTTTCCAAATACTAACTACGAAGATACAAATTTATTCAATTTGACTTATCGAATTACTGATAAGGAAGGAAACAATATTCTTTATTATACAGTTGCTGAGGTTCAAAAGAAACTTCAAGGATTAAAGTATTGGTTACAGAAAAATATTATTCCTATCACTCATAAGATTTTAGATATTACTGGTCGAGCAGACTTTGTTGGTGGATATACAATTACACATCAGTCAAGGGACGCTCAATTGATTAAGATACATCAAAACTTCACTCCTATTACATTCGATATGAATGAAGCATATTTATTACCAGTTAATAGTGGATCAAGTGTTTATAACTGTGTGTTAGATTTTACTATTAGTGAGGGATTATCTGCGAGTTTATTACCAGATTATTATACAGTTGATATAAGAACCTATGAGATCTACAGAGAGTGGTATGCTTTTAAAAACTATGCTATAGGTGATAGAGTAATTTATTATGATAAATTATATGAATCAGTACTAAATGATAATAAGATAAATAATCCTCGAAAATTTGAAAATGTCAATGAATGGGTTATTAATTCTGTATATGTTGTAGGTGATTTAGTAAAATATGATAGGAGATTCTACATTTGGTCAGGGCAATCTGGTGCAACATCATCGACACTATCTCCAGTCTTGGATATTGGTGTTGGTGCTAGTTGGTTCGATGTTACAGAGTGGAAACAAATTGACCTCGTTCCGGTTGAGAAGATATCTGAATATAGACCTATATCTAATCTGTATCCATTTAATTTCACCATCGACTCTAATATTACTCCATACCTGGTGATTGAGGTTACTAGTGATAATGGTTATGGTATGATTTATAGAGATAGAAAGAATTTTGAGATCAAAGGAATACTTGATATTCAGGAACTTGAGACATTTACTAATTTAACTACAAAACAATATAGAAATGCTACACTTCCTGTTAAATATACTGATGTTTCTAAGATTGCTGTGTTGAGTATGAGTGCTCTTCCATATAAGAATCAAATATCAGACCAATCTGGTAATCCAAGTGATAGAATATATCTTAGTTCTTATGGTGAGGTTATCACTCCACACATTAAGCATTCTTTTCCTTATATTATTGGTAATAGTTCTAGTACTGATAGTGTTGCTAGCTTTAGAATTGAACTATCTGGTGATTTTATTACTATGAAAAATCCTTATGTGATTTCAGACATAGGATCTGGATATGTATCTGGTAAAAATCTACATTGGGTTGGTAGTTTACAACCTGGAGCTACAGTATCAATTGAGTTGATCGCTGATGTTACTACAGGTGGTAGAGCTTATTGGGTAGATAGTCCAAATACACCAAATAATCAATCTCTTGTTCCTTTAACATATAGTGTTCTCGCTATGTTAGCAACCGGTGTTAATTATGGTCTTACATATTCTACACAAGGAGTCTTAACTACTAGATATCATAATCTATATGACAGACATTCTTCTATTCCACTAGTTTCTTGGCCATCTGGTCCAGGATTAAGTTTTTCAAGTGGTGGTAATGGTCCACTTTCATCAGATTGGGATTTTTCAATAATTGGACTAACTCAATCAGGAACTAACCTAATCCAAACACTTGCAACATATAGTGATAGCTTTATTGATGTTGTTGATGGATTTAATGATGTTGTTGGTGACTTTGGATATGTTTATTATCAGGGAAGAATAGACGGAAGTGATTACATGCCGAACATAATTGTGGCCACTTATTATGACCATGTTATTACAGCTCAAGTAAAAACGATACAGGTAACTGGTGGCGGACCAACAACAAGATTTGCTCTCGGATATTTGGATACAACTGGTTTACTATTTGGTACAAATAGTACATCTGGGTCAGAAACAATAACACATTATTATTATCCTAACTGACAAATGAATAAACTTCATAGTCAGCAATTGTAAAGTTTATTTCCATCACTTCCTGAAAGTTTTCAGGATCTGTGGAAAATTCTACATTTAGAACGTAGTTTACATTCTGAATTTCTTGAATATATTCATTTATTTGATCAATTATAATAGTTCTGACACCAGATCTTGAGATTCTGGTCTCAAATAGTAATCTTTGTAGATCACATCCGAAATTACTATCTCCTAATAATTCTCCTTTATTAGTGAATAATAACATTTCGTACTTTTGTATAATGACTCTTATAACATCATCTTCTATAATTTTATTTATTATAAATCTAGGATGTCCAAGATATCCGATATAATGATCCTTAAAATCAGGTGCTTTCATACACTTATATATTAATTCTAGTTTATATCAAAGAAGAAAAAACTATTTGTCTTATTTTACCAATTACAGTCATTCCTAAAATTACTGGATCAGTTTGTGTTTCTAATTTTGAAGCATAATCGGAAATTATATAATTAACCTCAAATAGTTTATCGACATTTCCCTTTTTTTCTTGAATATACCACTCTACAAAACCTCTACTTAATAAATTAAACATAATATCGATCTTATCTGGTCCAAAACCAGACATTATAAAATGATAAATTTTCTCATAGTCTAATGATTTATCGTATATTGTTTCATATAAATCTAATTTAGTTTTATTAGATGTTGTGATATCATTTGTATTAATTTCTCCAGTATTTTTAAAATTTTGTAATAATACTAAAACTCCTCTAAGATCTGGAAATTTTTTATTTATAATGGTAACTAGTTGATCCTTAGATATTGTTATATCCTCGGATGGGCAGATTGTATTTATTACCTTTTTGTATAATTCCTGTTTTAAAAACTTTTCTTCTCCCGAATCTTGATAATCAAAATCTATACATGTGAATCTTGATTTTATTCCGTCGGATATTTTATTAATATGATTGGTTGTTAGTATGAACCTAACATTTTTGTGATATGTTTCTATAAAAGCTTTCATCGCATCTTGATACTGACTTGATACTCGCTCAAACTCATCAAGAAATACATATTTTATTGGATCTTCTGTTTCCAAAATCGGTTGTGTTTTACAGAATTTCTCTACTTCGGTTCTTAGAACATCTATTGATGTGAAAAGTGAACTATTTAACTCAAGAAAAGCCTTATCCTTAGAATATTTACCTATTAGTATTCGAGCTAGAGTTGTTTTCCCAGTTCCATAGTGCCCATGGAATATATAATTTGTTTTTACACCATCTTCAAAGTGACTTTTTATTCTGGGTAGTAGTATTATATCATCGATTTTTTTTGGTCTCCATTTTTCCCAAAGTAATAAATTTTTCATATATGTTGATTCGAACTAAAATGTTTTTATATATACTCTCATGATAGGACAAAAGTTTAATTTTGATGATGTATTCTTTAGAGATTTAACAGTTTGTGTATTAGATACATTAGAGGGTCGATTAAATTGGATTAATAGATTTTCATCTGGTGATGTCTCAGTATCGGTTCCTATTTATTATTCAATGACTGGTGATGATAGGTTTTTATTAGATTCATTTCAAGATGATATTGTTTCCGAAAATAGATATGTTGAATTAAATACGGATCAGATTCCAAGAGGCCATTTAACATTAACCAATTTTAATATTAGGTCTGATGAATTCAGAAATCCAAATGTTTGGTTAAGATCAGTTGTTGAAGACGATACAGAAGTTAAGAAATTATTAAAACAAGTAAGAGCTATTCCTATTACAGCCACTTATGACTTAACAATTTTGCTTAAAAATGAAGTTGATATATTCAAGTGTTCTCAGGAAATTATGAACACATTGTGGTTATATAGATTCATGTATTTCGAATATAATTATATGAATATAGATGCAATTATGTTAATGCCAGATACAGAAACTATACAAATTCAGAGAGAAAAGAATTTAAAGAGTGATGATACTGTAAAATTAACATTATCAATCGAAGTTCAAACTTATTATCCATCATTTGTAACATCAAATCAAGATAAAGTTAGATCAACTGTTACTAAAACTACATCTTATTCAATATTACAAGTGTCCTCAACTACTGGCATATCTGTTGGTCAGTACATACTAGGATCTGGTATTCCATCAAATACTGCAGTGACATCTATTGATGTTGATAATCGATACATAAGTACATCTTCTCCTATTTTCAACATATATCCTGGTCAGAATATATCCTTTTCGAGTAATGTGAATAATTTTTATGAGTCTAATATTGAATCTTCTATTAATAGTGTATTGAGTCCCTCTACAATACAAGTGTCCTCAACTACTGGCATATCTGTTGGTCAGTATATAATAGGACCTGGTATTCCATCAAACACTACAGTGACATCTATTGATTTTGGTAATCGATATATAAATATATCTTCTCCTATTACGAACATATATCCTGGTCAGAATATATCTTTTTCAAGTAATTCTAATATCGAATATTCTATTAATAGTGTATTTAGTCCATATATAATATTAAATAGCGTAGTTGATATTCAAGTTGGTGATGTTGTTTCTTCCGTAAATTCATCAACTTTTATACCAGATTCTGTTTCAGTTGTTTATGTAAATCCTTTAAATAATTCAATAATTTTAAATAAAAATATTAGTTTTATTCAAAATCAAAATATTTCAATTTCCGGAAATCCTTATAATGTACTTAGTGGTAATAATATTATAAATTTGACTACTACTAAGGATATACAAGTAGGACAACAGGTTTCTGGTGAGGGTATTTCATCATCAACTAAAGTAATCGAAGTAAATGAGGAAGAAAATTATGTAATTTGCTCTAAACCAGTCAATATTTCTCCTAATCAGGTAGTTTTTTTTAGTTTTAATAATAATATAGTTGATAGTATCATTCCTTATAAAACTAGATGGTTTAGTAATTTATATCAACAGAGAAGCAAAAAGAAAGATTCTCTAAATCCTAATGCAGTATTGAATAATAACAATACTAATTTTAATTCCAGATAAAAATAAAACTGAAAAAACACACTTTTATAAGTGAATATATAGTTTATATAAAAAATAAAATACTATAGGTATGAAGAATCTCAAACTTGAGTTGTTTAATTTCAAAAAATCATTATCTATCGAACAGTTAGATGTTGCCTACATTATAGAAGGTCATATTGGATCGACAAATGATTTCTCAGAAAAACAAATTATTTCATCGTTGAATGAAAAACTAAAACCATTCACTTATGATAAAGAAGTGAATAAACTATTAGAAAGTTTAAATGACGATCTTTCTAACTATCAATTATTGTATGAATTAAAGCATTTATATAATGTTTTGAACTCACAGAATCAAGGAGAATTATACAGACAACCTATTAATGTTTTGTTACAGACAATTAACCTTGAAACTGATCAGGATAGAATGGGCAAAATTCTAAATGAATTAGCTATCTATGATTGGGTTCCAGAGATTAAACTATTTGTTTATAATCTTACTAAGTCTCCTGAACAAAAATCAAATCTTTTAAGCGGTGGTAAATCAGAATCTGTTTATACTATAGTTGAACAGGTTGAAGAAGGACATCTTTCTTTTATTAGAGATTCTTGGTTTTTATTAACTGAAAACTCAATAGAAAAAACTTTACTTGAGAATAATGTTAAAGATGAAGAAAGATTACGTACTCTGAGAACTCTACAAACTGCTTTACAATTCGCTACAATTAATGAGAGTAGAATTGATTTCAGAATTTCAGAATATTTAACAATTGGTTTATCTGTTACATCAAAAGGTGGGTATTTCATCAATGATGATGAGATGAATGATGAAACTACATTAGAAAGTTTATTCTCATCACCAGTTATTCCTATTGTTAATAAAAATTTCTACCCTCTTTTAGTTGAAGTTTCTAAAAATATCGATTCTTTTGTTGAATTGGATGTTGTTAAAAAGATTAGTAACTTAATTAACCCAACACTGGAAGTTTTCGCATTTAATTATAAAAATAATATTTTTATTTACAGATGTGATGAAAGATATGGTAATTCATTCTTTAAATATGATTCAGCTCTTGAGTTAGTTAATGAAGTTAGAAATGAAATGAATTATGATTTAACTTATTTTTATGAAAATAAGTTATCTAAAGAGTTAATTTCTAAGAAAAAACTTGAAGATAAAGAAAGAGAAATAACTCTTAAGTTAGAAGATGTTGGATTTAACATTTCAAAAGTTGAGGGATCAATTAATATGATAGGAAAGACTAAAGTATTACTTGAAGCTTTGACAAATCTAAAGAAGAGAAGATCTAATTTAGATTTTGAGTTACAAGCAATCAAAGAGTTACAATACGCAGAAAGAATAAAAATTTAAATTTTAAAAATTCCTAAAACCCCTCAAATTGAGGGGTTTTTTGCTTTTAAAATAAACTTTCATGTTACATACTTGTATAAATTTAAATAATTTATATATGCACTTTCCAAATAAAAATCTAGGAGGTTTTTTATTCAAAAAAAAATCCAACGCTTATCTACTTAAATAATAAAGATCTATATATTGAGTTAATCGTTTCGAAGTCTCAGGGTAAATTAACAAAAAAGGCTGAGAAGATGCTAGAAATTCTAGCAAAAGAAACAATAAAAAAAATGAGATATTGGTCAAATGACGACAAAATGGATTGTTATCAATCTGGATTATTAGACATGTTCCAAAATTGGTATAATTTCAACGAGGATAAATCCATCAATGCCTTTGCCTACTTTACAGAAGTATTCAAAAGAGGACTCGCTAAGGGGTGGAATGACTTGTATAAGAAAAAGGGAGATAATGAGCATCTAATAAAATTAATCTCAATTGAAAGTTCAAATGATGGTCATGGATTACATTCACTTTAATATAAAAATACAAAAAGAATATGAATACAAATTTGGAAATTAAACCCAAGGTTGCATTTTGCACGGGAATCACGGGACAAGATGGATCTTACTTAGCACAATTACTACTATCTAAAGGATATATTGTTCATGGTATGAAGAGACGTTCTTCTTCATTTAATACGGCTAGAATTGATAATATTTTTGAAAGTAGTAAAAACTTTCACTTACATTATGGAGATCTGACAGATTCTACAAATCTGATTAGAATTATCCAGGAAGTAAAACCAGATGAAATTTATAATTTAGCAGCACAATCACATGTTAAAGTTTCATTTGAAACCCCGGAATATACAGCCAATGCTGATGGTATCGGTACCTTAAGATTATTAGAAGCAATAAGAATACTTGGTTTAGAAAAAAAGACAAAATTCTATCAAGCATCAACATCCGAAATGTTTGGACTTGTTCAAGAAGTTCCTCAAAAAGAGACGACTCCTTTCTATCCTAGAAGTCCTTATGGTGTTGCTAAATTATATTCACATTGGATTACTATTAATTATAGAGAATCCTATAATATATTTGCTTGTAGTGGTATATTATTTAATCATGAATCTCCGGTTAGGGGAGAAACTTTTGTTACTAGAAAAATAACTCAAGGAGTTTCTAAAATTAAATTAGGAATTCAGGATAAATTATTACTTGGTAATCTTTCTGCTTTAAGAGATTGGGGACATGCAAAAGATTATGTTCGTGGTATGTGGATGATGATGCAGCATGAGGTTCCAGATGATTATGTTTTGGCTACTGGTCGTCAAATTTCAGTTCGTGATTTTGTCACTATGTCTTTTAAATTTTTGGGTATAGATATTGTATTCTCTGGTGAGGGTATTGATGAAAAGGGTTATGATAAAAAAACTGGGAAAGTTCTAGTTGAGATAGATGAGAAATATTTTAGACCAACTGAAGTTGATAGTCTATTAGGAGACTCAACTAAGGCTAAAACAATCTTGGGATGGATTCCAGAGTGTTCAGTTGAACAATTATGTGAAGAGATGGTTATGTGCGACTTTGAAGAGATTAGAAACTCTTTAGAGAAGTCTTTTGTGAAGCCACATAATTAACTATTTGTTTAGTTGGATCTTCCCAATTTACCTTAATAGTTGATTTGTTTGATAATAGAAATCCACCAATAGAGTTTAAATCACCAATTTCTATACCGATTTTTTTAAGAATCTCTGTATTACAAAGTTGCTCATATTGTCCTTTAATTGGAATTACTAGAAGTTTTTTCTTACAGTAGATTGATTCGGATGTTGTTTGAAATCCTGCGGAACATATTACACCTTGACAAGATAAAAAGCTATCTAAAAATAAATCCTTATTTATTGGTTTTATTTTACAATTTTTAAATTTATGAGTTTTTTGTACATCATTACAAAAAACAATAAATTTATATTTATTGTGTTTAATTAACTCTTTGAGTATATCTGTTATTTTTAGGTTTGGTAGATATACTACATAATGTTCAAAGTTTGTTATTGTATTTTTAATAATATCTTCACGAATTATTGGATGGTAGATAAAATCATCAAATCTTTGATAAGATAATCCAAATGGAACATCCACTGGTGCAAAGTTTTTAATAATTAATTCGTCTATCCAACTTTTTTGTTTTATTCTTGGTAAATTTTTCGATAGAAATGAATATTGATTACTTATTCCATATGATTTAACACCTTGAATTTTAGCTGCCCATGATGATATTGGATCAAAGTCACTAATTATGGCATCATAATTTTTAACATTTAATTTTATATCCTTTAAAAAAGTTAATAAGTTGGAATTTAGAAATGTTCCAAATCTATCTATGCCACCATCATCATGATGTTTGAATGAAAATCCTTTTAAATTAAAATCTATTTTATATGGTAGTTCAATTTGATGTTGATTTCCAGATACTAGTATATCTACATCGATTCCGATCTTTTTAAGATTCCAAATTACTTTTGTCGATCTAGATAGATGACCATTACCAGTTCCTTGAATACCATATAGAATTCTCATTTAACAGTATATTAATTGTATTTTACCATCTAGTGTTTCGATTATATAAGAACATGACTCCACCCAGTCACCAGTATTATAATACTTTCCATTCTCGATATCTGGAGTATGTGTATGTCCTATCATTATTGAGTCACAATTTACTTCTTTTAATTTATCACTTGATAGTTTTTTATATTCTGATATAAATTTAATAACGTTTTTAACCTTTGTTTTTAAATATGCTGAAAGGCTCCAATAATTTAATCCAAATAATTTTCTAAATCTATTGTAAATTTTATTTATGAATATTGATAATGAATATGCTTTATCACCCAGTACATATATAAATGGATGTAGTCTTATGAAACCATCAAAGCAGTCTCCATGTGTAATATAGATTCTTTCACCTTCTATTGTCTTATAAATATAATCTTCACATATTAGAATATCACCTATTAGTATAGGACCTTCTTCTATAAGTCCTCTAATATATAAATCATGATTTCCAATAATGTAAACTACATTTGTTCCTTTTCTTGAGAATCTTAATACTTTTTGAATAACTGTTGAGTGGTCTTGATTCCAAAAGAATCTTCTTTTAAGTGATGTTAGATCAATAAAATCTCCGTTGATTATGAGATTTTCAAATTCATATTTTTTAAATACTTCTAATAATTTTTTAGGATTTGAATTTGCGCTTCCTAGATGTACATCACTTATGAATAAAGTTTTAATTTTTTCCATGAGTTATATATTAAACAAATTATAAATTTTATTTAATAATACTTATAATTTGTAATTTTATGAATAAATGTATTTTCCAATATTGGGAAGAGTCTGAGAGAGGTTATGGTGTTAGACCAGGCGGTTGCTCAATCCACTCTTCGTTAGAAGAACATATGAACTTTATTAATGATATTTACTCATCGAGAACAGATGAGGTGCCTCATGAATATGATAGAGTGGTTGGTAATCCTATTGTTTGTTTTGTTTCTGATGAAATATTTGAAAGGATTTCACTAAATTCTAGTATCAGAATATCAGAGAATGAGAAAAACAATCTTATTGATTTTGAAGATTTAATTTTTAATTTATGATTAACTTATCAATACTTTTCGCATTTTTTACACTTTATTATATTATAAACTATAGGAGGTTATTAGAACCACCACATATAAGGGTATATAAGTGGAAGATTCAAATATATTCAGATATAGTTTATTATATCTCTGAGTTTTCTTATTATATCTGGGTAATTGTATTATTATTCTTCAATTTGTCAGCTGCCCTGACATTAATATCATTATTTTTATTTAGATTGATTATCTATTCTAATACAGAATCCCGTCATATCTGGTATCAGATTTTAAAAATAATTTCTCTGATATTAATTTATAAATTAAATCTTTTTAGGTGAATCTCTGTTATCACAATAAATTCCCATCCTTTTTTATTACAAAATTCGATCATAGTCTCCCATTTACTCAAATTCTTTTGGGCCATTTTTAGATCATACTCAAAGCTTTTTAGTTTTTTTAAACTAACTTTATTATCAGGTACCTGTATGTTCTTTTCTTGTAACATTAGAGCCATTTGATATTCTTTTTGTGGCTTAACTTCCGCAACGACTTTTTTTATACTACCATCAGATAATTTCATCTCATAATAAAAATCTGGATAATAACTATGGTTCTTAACTTTCATATCACCATCATTAAAATGTGTCATTTGATATGGAATTGCCATACATTCTGCTCCCCATTTTGTTACACTGATACTTCCATCTAACCAAGTCATGATTTTTAATTCCCAAGAGCTTCTATAATAGATTCCTCCTTGTGAATTTAATTTTAGTACTTTTTCTTTGTCTTTAGGTATGAAATTTCCTTGGTGATAATTTTTATTTTTAGGCTGACTGTTTAACATAATATTATATATACGTTATGACAGCTTTGGAAGAAAGAATTAGATTAAGTCAATTAGTATTTGGTAAGAATTTAGTTGATTATTTTCATAATAATTCAAATTTTATGTATGAGAGATACTCAAAAAGTGATGAATTTTGTACTGCCATTTCTATTTCAGATATACAAATTGGTGGTTTCCATCATTTCCATTATGACGATAAGTCAAATTGGATGAAATATTCTCCAGTATTTGTCTGTGATTTTAAACAACATCAAAATTATATGATTACTTATGGTTTAAATTTTAATTTTATTCCATTAAGAGTGAGATCTTCTATTTTTGAGAAATTTATATCTGAAAAAGATTTTGAACAGAATCGAACTTTAGCTGTTGATTTTAAGGGAATCTATAATGAATTGAGAAAGTATGGATTTGAATATGCTATTGTTGAATATAATTCGATCAATTTGAAACTAGTTCATAGAATTAATTTAGAGTTATTACCAAGATTTTTATATTCAGCACATCCAAAAAATAAATATGATCCATCTAAATTGTATGAGATTTGGTCGGTTAAAATTAAAACCAGAGATAAAAGACATCAAGAAATTATTCTATCTACACTTGATGAGTTTCTTGATATTAAAAATGAAATATCTGAAAAATATGAGGTACTTCGTGGTCACATTAAGAAATTAAGAGATAGCTTATAATATTTTTTTAGACCGACTACATTTTAATATATAAATTCTAAAATTTTAAATTTTTTAATGGCAGCTAGTTATAATCCTTTAAACCAAACATCTGGATCACCTTATATCGGTAGTAGTGTAGAAAACCGAGGACTTTTTAGTCGAATTCTTAGAAATCTATCATCATGGGGTATGAATTACGATGATATGATTATGCGTAATCAGGTCGGCGTCGGTATAAATGAAGATCCTTATTCGATGCAGGGTAATAGCATGTATGATTTCTTTTCAAAAAGAGCAGTAGCATCTGTTTTAAATAGAAAATCTATACCTTATTTAGATAGATCTTATGCTGATAAAAGAAGAATTTTAAGAGAATATTCTATTAAAGATGAAATTAGAGATTTTGTTTCTACACTTTGTGATGAGTCGATAATTTATTCAGATAAAGATTTTTGTAAACCAAAAAATATTTCCACCGATTATTCAGCAGATATTAGAGATAAATATCAAGAATATTTTGAAACGATTTATAATCGATATGGATTTTCAGATTCAGTTTCCGCTTGGAATCTGATGAAAGATTTCCTAATTGATGGATATGTTGCGATGGAGATTGTGTGGGATGATAAAAAGAAGAATATTATACATTTCAATAGACTAAGACCTGAAACTTTAGTTCCAGCATTTGAACCATCAATTGGTCATCTCTGGATTCAATTTCCAGAAGATCCACAATTGAGAAGAATATTTTTAGACTCTCAAATAGTTTTTATTTCGTATTCAACACAAAATGATTATTCCGAGACATCATATGTTGAAGGTTTGATAAAGCCGTATAATCAGTTAAAGATTTTACAACAGACTAAAATAATGTTCAATATTATAAACGCAACTGTTTATCAAAAATTCACAATTCCTGTTAAGGGACTATCTCGTCAAAAGGCAGAAGAACAAATTGGTCAGTTAATACATGATTACTCCGAAGAAGTAGAGTGGGATGATTCTTTAGGAACTCTTACTATAAATGGTTCAAAACATCTAGCTTATAACAAACAAATTTGGTTTCCAGAGGGTGACGGTGGAACTCCTAATATGGAATTAGTTTCTCCACAAGGTCACAATTTGAATGAGGATGAGATGTTAAAGTGGTTTTATAATGTTTTGAAAAGAGCTTCTAAAATTCCAGTTCAGAGATTTGAGGGTGAAAGTGGTGGTGGAAATGTTTTCACTGATGCTGCTGAGATGACTAGAGATGAGGCTAAATTTTTAAATTTCACTAATAGAATAAGGGCTAATTTTAAAGAAGTCATTGTAAAACCTCTCAAGCTTCAAATGATGGTTGAGTTTCCTGAACTAAAAGATGATGAAGTCTTTATAAATCAAATTGATATTGACTTTGTTTCAAATCAACTATTTGATGAATGGAAGAAACTTGGTAACATGCAAAAGAAAATAGAAATTTTAGGAAGTTATACCGGAATTCAAAAGGCTGACGGAACTCCATACTTCCATATAGATTATCTTGTAGACAATGTATTGAAGTTGTCTGATGAGGAAAAAGAAGAGAATAAGAGATACTGGGTTAGAGACGCCGCTGGTGGTGCATCATCTGACGCGGCACCTGCTGAAGGAGGAGGAGAAGCTGGTGGTGACGTAGGAGGAGAGGCCGGTGCTCAAGCAACTCCTGAAGCCCCTGCTGCTGAAGCTCCTGCTGAAACTCCTGCTCCTGATGCTGGTGGAGAGGCTGGTGGAGAGGCTGGTGGTTCGGAATTTGAGTTCTAAGCGGCTAGTTTATCTTTACTACAAGCTTGAAATCTTGTTATTTCATAATAATCCGCATAATGAAATGTGACAACTCTAAAATCTATTGAATGTCCTATTTCAAGTATGTTTAATAGTATTTTACCTTTTGGTGTTTCTAATATTTTAATATCCAATGTTATTTTAGTTACATTGATATCCTTATCTACTACAAAAGACATTGAGTTAACAGAAAATGCTGAATCTTTTAGACTAAAAATTCTAAAACTTGAAGTATCATCTTCAAATCCGCATATTAATGGTGGGTTTATATCATCAATATCAAATTGTGATTTATTTCCTAATAGAGAGTTTATTTTTAATTCTCTATAAAATGATTTATAATCTCTATATTTTTCTAGAATATTTCTAAAACATTCAAGATTATGGAAATTTTCTAATTTAACATCAACTATCATATACTTTTTTCTTTTCTTCGATAGTTTGTTTCATTTTTTTGAAAATTTTCTTATTTTGAATTGGATATTCACATCCATAGTTTTTTTGTAGAGTTTTTTTCCTTTTATGCTCTGAGCATTTCCTACAAAAGTATTCTCCCCATTTATTTCCGTATTTGAGATAGTTTTTAAAAATTACATCTTTCTTAATATCACATCCGTCACATTTACATTCTATTTTATAGTGTGATCCTTTTGATAGTAGTTCTATTGGTATTAATATCTCATTTCCTATAAATATATCATCGTACCCCAAATTTTCAAAGTATTGATAATTAAATTCATTAATTTTTATTTTTAATTCTCTAGTGATAATCATAAAAAACCGTAAAATTTTTATGTAATATATATAAAATTGATTACTCTGCTTTCCTATATATTTCAAGATAAAAAAAATTCCTATAAAAAATCCACCTTTATTTTTTTGATGTTTTTTAACTTCATATATAACTAAAATAAAAGCCTAATTTCATGAAACAAGTTTTAATTGTTGAAAATTCAGTAAATTCTCTTATGGTTAAAGAGAATAAGGGAGATCAGAAGTATTTATTAGGTGGTGTTTTCACTGAATTCGATGTTAAAAATCGTAATGAAAGAATTTATACCGCTGATAGATTTCTACCTTGCTTGGAAGAATTAAATGAAAGAATTCAAACCATGGGCGTTGTCTATGGTGAATTTGACCACCCAGATGTTTTTGATACTTCATTGTCAAGAGCTTCTCATATTATTACTAAAGCAAGCTTTATTAAAGAAAGTAATAGAGTAGAGGGTGAAATAAAATTATTAAATACCTATTGGGGTAAAGAAGCCAAAGCATTAGTAAATGATGGTTGTCCAGTTTTTGTATCTTCAAGAGCGGCAGGTATAACAGAGGCTGATGGTACGGTTACATTAAAAAAGTTATTCACTTATGATATCGTTGCAGACCCTGGTTTTGCTTCAGCTAAAATGAGTGTTAAAATTTTAAATGAATCATTAAATTACTCTAATGACACTAACTTTAGGATATATGAAATGTCCGATGAGTCCAAAATAAATTCACTTTTTAATATGAACAATAATGACTTGGTGACAAAAACACAACTCACAGAATATTCAAAATACCTTATTAATGAGTTGGCTTCCACTAAGAAGGAAGTTAAAACAGCATTGAAGAAAGGCAATTTGAATCCAAAGAAATTTGAACAATTGCTTGAGTACTATGAATCTCTTAATGAGACAAATGGTCAAATCGTTAAGTATTTAGATTATTTAGCAGATAAAGTACAAGTAGTTGTAAATGAAAATACATCTTTAAGAACTACTGCTGAGAAACTAATTAAACACACTGATTATTTAGCTGAAAATCTTGAGAAAGCAATTAACTACTCTGAGTATGTTGCTGAAAATCTTGATAAAAACATCGCTTACTCTGAGTATGTTGCTGAAAATCTTGATAAAAACATCGCTTACTCTGAGTACATCGCTGAAAATCTTGATAAAAACATTACTTATTCAGAATATATCGCTGAAAATCTTGATAAAAACATCGCTTACTCTGAGTACATCGCTGAAAATCTTGATAAAAACATCGCTTACTCTGAGTACATCGCTGAAAATCTTGATAAAAACATTACTTATTCAGAATACTTAGCAGAACATCTTGATAATTCAATAGCTTACTCAGAATATTTAGCTGAGAATGTTGAAGGAAATATCGCTTACTCAGAATATATCGCTGAAAATCTTGATGACAACATCGCTTATTCAGAATATATCGCTGAAAGTCTTGATAAATCAATTTCTTATCAAGGTTTAATTGTTGAAAAATTAAATGGTAGTAAGAAATTATTTGAAAGCAATGAAGAAGAAGGAGATGAAATGTTACCTTCTCTGTCAGCAGCTGGATTTGATTCATATGAAGAAGAAGAGGAAGAAGAAACTAAATCTTGGAACGATGAATCAGAATCTGATGAAAATGAAACTCCAGCATTGGAAAACTACGAATCAGAAGAATCCGAAGAAACAGAAAACTACGAATCAGAAGAATCAGAAGAATCTGATAACTATGAATCAGAAGAATCAGAAGAATCAGAAGAGTTTGCCTATGAAGGTAACTCAGACACAGAATTATCTAAATCTATTGATAAATTGATCGAAGAAGCTAAAAAACGTAAAGCTTCAGAAACATCCGATCTACATTTTTTAAAGTTCTTAAACAAATCTCAGGTAGATAGTTTCTACTCTTTAGTAAAAGAAGAGCAAGATACTGTTAAACTTTACATAAACGAAAAAAGTTTCTTTACACAACAAGATGTGTTAAGACTAATTTCTGAGGCTTTGTCAGCAAAGAACGAATCTCTTGAAGAAAGAGTAATCAGATTGATGCCTGAAAACATCAAGCCAATCTGGAATCAATTAAATGAGAGTGCTAGAAAATCTATCTTATCACAAGCTAGACTTTATCCATCAGAAGTAATGACAACAGAATCACAAGTTGAACATTTCTGGATGACTAGAAATCTCAAGAAGAATGAATCAGTGACTAAGAAATTAGTTTCACATGAAAGCTTAATTCAAGAAGACAAAATTAACGAATCTGAATTAAAGGCGATTATGGAGAGATTCAGGAACATTTAATCTACATAAGTAGACAAAAAACAAAAAAAATAAAATTATGTCACACATTAGAATAGACAAACAAAAAGCGGTTAAGAAGTGGGGTCCAGTTTTGGAAAACATGGGTGTTTCTGTTGATAAGGTGGAGTGGATGTCAGAAATGGCAGAATATCATTCAATCAATGAAAATGCTTACGCTAACGCAACTACAGCAGGTATGGGTGGTGTTGTTTCAGCAGTTCCTTCTACATTAGCAGGTGCTTTAACAGGTACACCATTCTCAAGTAATTCAGGTGTTGCTGGATCAGGAGACTTAGGTCAAAACCTTCTTCCAGTAGCTATGAAAATCGCAGCACAAACAATTGGTCTTGACCTTGTTGCTGTTAAACCTACTCCAGGTCCAAAAATCGACTTACTTTATATTGATTTTCAGTATGATGATTTAGATATGAGTGGAACAATGGGTAGACCACAAGTTTTCAAAATTGTTGCTGGTACAGGTTTAACAACTGCAATGACTGCACTTGACGCTAAAGTTACTGCTGCTGGTGGTACTCTAACACAAGGTGGTATCAGAGGAGCTAGAGTATTCTGTTCAGTTGGTACTGCATCCACAATAACTAGTGGTCCATCAATTGGTGATGCGACTTTCTATACTGCTGAGGCAACTATTGATGCACTTTCAACAGGTAGAGCTGGTCAAGTTGAATTCTTAGGTTTCTCTCGTGTTGATGGATTCCCAATGTTCAAGGCTTACCGTCAAGCTAACGCAGTTAGTGGTTCTCACACAACTAGCTACGCTATGGCACCATATGTATTTGATCCAAAATTAAATACTTTTGCACCGACTACTCCTATTACTACTCAAATTAGATTGCTTGGTACTTATTCAGTAGTTCCTACATCTAGTGGAATCGAGTTAGTATCGGCACTTGAAGATCATCTTCCAGGTTTCTCAGCTAATTGGACTGCAGATAGTTCTTCTGGTGATTATCCAATGAATCGTCTTGCAGACGACCAATCTTATGCTGGTATTATCGGACCAAAGGTTTCTTCTAAAACAGTTCAAGTAGGTACAATTGAAGTTTCTACTGCACTTAGAAGAACAGAAATTGAAGATATTAAAGCTAATACAGGTATGGATATCGTTCAGAAAATGGAGTCAATCCTTGTTAATGAACTTTCTCAAACTATTTCAAGACAAATTGTTGAAAAATTATTTACTTTAGGTACTTTAAACAGATCAACAGCTCCACTTGCAACTGGTAATGCTTTATCAACATCAACAGCTTCAACTATTTTCGATTTAAATACGTCATATGTAACTGCTATGCTTGGTGGTGAAACTACACACGCTGTTCAACGTAAGTTGATCACTAAAATGGTTCACGCTTCTAACTACATCGCAACAGAAGGTCGTGTTGGTCCTGCACAATTCGCAGTAACAAACGGAGGTATCGCTGCAGCTCTTATGGATATTGCTGGTTACACAATTAACCCAGTTAAATCTAAATTATCTGGTCAAGGTCAATTGTACCCAGTTGGTCAAATTGGTGATATTTCTATCTATGTTGATCCTTATATGAAATATAATGATAACAGAATCCTTTTAGGAAGAAAGAATAACCCAGATCAACCAGGTCTTATCTTCGTACCTTACTTGATGGCTCAGTCTATCAGTGTAATTTCTGAAGCGACTTTCGCTCCAAGAATGTTGTTACGTTCAAGATATGCACTTGCTGATGTTGGATTCTTCCCTCAGAAACAATATATGACTATTGTTGTTACTGACGCTGCTCAATATTTGAACTAATCATTAGTTCTGATAATAAACAAAAAAAACCCTCCAAATGGAGGGTTTTTTTTTGTTTTTATTTTTCCCATATAAATTTAGAATTTCCTGCTCCGTATATTCTGTAAATTTTCAATTCTTTTAATATCTGATGTTCTGATTTATTTTTATCATATCCCATTTTAATTAGTTTACCTTTATTATAATTGTGACGACTAACTCTTTTATGACTTTTTAAATACCAATATGATATTTTCGTTTCTGATAAATATTTCATTCCAATTTTTTCATAGAATCTACCAGACCATTCATTTGCACTGAAACTATAAATATACTCAACATCTTTATAAGTCTTAATAAAATAATTAAACAATTTACTACCAGCACCAACAACATTACTATTTAATTTGTTACAAAAACGATATAATTCGTATGTTATTTTATTATTTTTACTTGACATATTGCCTCTTGGCTTACCAAAGGTCATTAATGATATGAGTTCGTCATTATAGTATAGTCCTAAATTTATACTGGATTTTATAGAGCCTTGTAAGTGGTTATCATTTAGAAATTTATTACTAGTTTTGAAATCAACTTTTTTAATATTACACTTTCTAGCATATACTTTAGTTTTATTTAAATGTAGTAGATTTTCAATCCTACTTTTTACAATTTCCTTTTTATCTATCCATTCATCTTCATATATTTGAATTAATGTTATGCCATTATTAATTGAGGTTTTATATTTAGAATAATGATAATCTTGTATTTTATTTATTTCTGAATGCCAGTATAGGCCATTATACTCAATTCCTAAATTAAATTCTGGTATGAATATATCTATTTCGGAACCTATTAATTTTCTATCATTATAAATTAGATCTTTTTTATAAATACTTTCAATAAAATTTCTAATTTCAACCTCACCATTGGAAACACTAAATGAGTGACTTATGCAACTTCTCCAATCTAATCCAAGGTATAAACGTTGATCTAAAACTTTTCTTTCAATTTTATGAATTTTATTACACAAATCACATTCAATTTCATATTCCTCATTTTCTGAAGTATTTAACAGTTTGGCACTACCAATTAACTTCTTTAAATCTTCAATTCTTTTGTCCTTACGTTTAGTTATATTTTTGGGAATTAATGACGGATGATAAACACCATATTCTTTATATAATGTTTCTTTCGCCAACTCTTTTGATCCTTTCGATCCACATGAATTAGAACAGTATTTTTGATATCCAATTGTTTTATTTTTATATTTTACATTTTTACCACAATTAGGACAAGTTAATACTTCATTTATATTAAATCTTAAACGATAAGCCTTTTCACTTAGGCTCAGACCATCTTTTTTTAATATTAATTCATAAATTTCCTTTGCGTTATTTAATAACCATTTTTGAGTTATGTATATACCTGATACATTATTATCATATAACTCAAAATATTTTTCTATTGTCATTTAAATTTAGTATTTAATACTATATATTAATTTTATTATTTGGTTTATTCCCCACATATATTAATTTTATCTTATTCGGATATAATATATACATTATGAGATTATTAAATTTTAAACATTTTGAATCTAGTAAGGATAAGTTTCCTAATATAAAGACTGTTACTGTTGATGATTTTACCGTATTAATTGGTAAAGATGCCGTTTCTAATGATCACTTATCTATTAATATGGCTAATGATGATGATTTGTGGTTTCATGCTAAGGGATTTCCGGGAAGTCATGTTCTTATTAGAGTTAATGATAAACTACCAACATTGGATACTATTAAGAAGGTTGCCCATTTAGCTGCTAAGAACTCTAAAGCAAAAGATATAGTAAATGTAGTATATTGTAAATCAAAGTTTGTTAAAAAATCATCAGATATGAAACCGGGACAAGTATCGGTAGATTATATAAATTCTGAAGAAATACAAATTGAAATTTAATATATAATAAAAAGAATTTTTAATTAATGAAAGGACCACTTTTGAAATATACTGATAAATTATATGAAATTATTGATGATATCAGTGGCCCTGTGGCTGAAATGTTACTTAAAATTGAAGGAGATTATCTATTAGACAATCATCTAAATATAGATGAAGTAGATGTATCAAAGTTAGATTGGAATTTTGATGTTAAAATTTCTGGTATAGTATCAAATATGAAGGTGGGTAAATTTATAAAATATATTTTACCTGATACATTCTCAGATTCCGAAATATTTAAATTTGCACAGAGCTATAATAATATTAAAAATGGAAAACCAGCAACTAAAGAAGCATCAAAGATATCTTATAAAAAAATAGAACCTTCTCAATTTGTTTATAGTCCTAAAGATATTAGATCTACATTTCTATCATTGACTACAATGACTTATCCACATGGACACGAATCAGAAGTTCTTAAATTTTTACCAAAAGATTTAATCAAGGATGAATTCGATAATTATTATAAAATAATTGGTAAGTCAGAGACTATGTTTACTTCACATTTAGATACAGCTGATAGAAAACAATCTAAAGTTACTATTTATAGTACTGAAAAGGATGGAGATGAGATGTTTGTGACTGATGGTACTAGTATTTTAGGAGCTGATGATAAGGCAGGTGTTTCAATTATGTTATATATGATGGCTCATAACATTCCAGGAATTTATTATTTCTTCGATGGTGAAGAAATAGGAGGAATTGGTTCTAATAAAGTTGCATCTGTTTTTGAAAGTATTGAACATTTAAAAGGCGTTAAAAGATGTATATCTTTTGACAGAAGAAATTATTATTCAGTAATTACTCAACAATTAGGAAGAGAATGTTGTTCTGATGAATTTGCAACAGAATTAGCAAAGGAATTAAATAAATCAGGATTGAAAATTTCATTAGATCCAACGGGTATTTATACAGATTCTGCATCATTTATTGATGAAATTGCTGAATGTACGAATATATCTGTTGGTTATTTTAGTGAGCATACAATTAGTGAGACTCAAAACATTTCTTTTTTACAAAGACTAGGTAAAGCTTGTTTAGATGTTAATTGGGAAGGTTTACCAACTGTTAAGAAAGTTGGATTTGATGAAGAAGTCTTGAGAAAATATAAAGGATTTATATCCGATTTTAAGGCTATGGTATTAAACGTAGATGCAAGACTTACAAGTGAATATGGTATGGCTTATATTAAAGTAGAACTAGATGAACCAAATATAGATGTTGTTCATGATGATTTGGTAAATTTATCTTTATTACTTAGTAAGCACAAGATGGATCCAGATATTTATTTTGATGACCAATATATGAAAATTGAACTTAAATAACATGATACGAAACTTAAAAATTGAAAAAATATTAATTAAAGAAGAGACCGAGTGGGATGATTCTAGAAATTATAGTGATGATGAAGATTTTAGTGACTGGGATCCATCAAAGGATGATGAAGAAGAGGAAGAGGAAGTGTATTCCAATGAGGAAGAAAATTCTGATGAAGAGGATCATCTATGTTATTTAATACGTTCTATGTTTACTAATTATGGAATTACGGCACAGGTTGATAGAGATGAACTCGATTTGTCTGTGTATATTTTTTTAGAAAAAAAGGAGAAAATGAAGAATATTTTAAAGGCATTTGATGTTGTTTATAAATTGAAAAAAGATATATTACCTCAATATGATTCTGAGATGGAGTTATATGAGAGTAAGCAAGGATATCCGATTTTATCATTTCAATTTATACACGGTAAGGGTGATCATGATGATAATTTACCTTTTTAAAAAAAGAAATTAAACTATTTGGTAGTTTAATATATAAGATGTATCTTTGTAAAACAATTGGGGGTGATTTGAATTGATTCGCAGAGTAAGGGGGATTAAGCAAGCATCGGTTTGGTAAAGTCCGATTAAAACAAATTATCAAAATCGTAAACGGAAACGTTACAGAAGTAGGAACCAGTGAAGATTTAGTAGCTGCTCTACAAAACAACTTGCTCACTGTGAATGAGCTTGAAGTAGCTTAATTGATACTTTCATAAAATTCACACTGAATCATAACAGTATAAATTGTGATAGTTTCTTGTTAGAGTGTTTTTGAGTCGAAACAACTATCTATTTTGTAAGTTAAAGAAAAACTTTCTAAGCTTGTGAACGATTGATCGTTTTTAACTGAGGAAGACCCGGTTTCATCACCGGCATCTCCACCAAGAACCACTCCAAAGATAGTCTCTTTGGACCAACACCAACCTAATCAGGTTGGTGTTTCTTTTTTAATAAATAAATATTTTTATTTTAGTATCTTGCCAGTGGTCCCAATTCCATAAGTTTTGAACGAATGTTTTCTTATCCAATGCCAATTCTAATCTTTCTATGGTTTTTATAACCAGATCAATAAATTCCATTTTAGATTTTTGGTACTTCAAACTTCCCTTTTCTAAAGTTCCTTTTTTCACATCTTCGCTGAAAATATTTTCACATTCTAAGTGAATTTCAATTTGGTCTGTTTCCTTTTCAGGAAGAAATATTTGACCTTCCATATAGGTGTATTCATCCTTTAAATCTCTTAAAATTGATCTTATTTCTTCAAATTCATCACCAATTTCCTTATTTTCAAATTTCTTTAGATGTTTCATATAAGTATATATTAAAACATATTCCATTATTTAGATATAATTTCATAGTATCTTTGGACCAACACCAACCTGATTAGGTTGGTGTTTCGCTTTTAAATACTATTATATTTACATCTAGTAGATGATCAGTGAGACTTCGATATTTAAAAAACTCCTCAATACTTGAGAATGGTAAGTACGACTGAGAAATTCCAAATTCTAAGTCATATTCTCTAACCAAACTTTGGATTTCATATGAGATATTTTCTAAAATCTTGTTATTGATATAATTTCTCTTATCTGGCTTTTGAAACCGGCTTATTCCATCATCATCGAACCTTCTAAAAGATTTCCACCAATCACTTTCTTGTGGTTTTATATTAATCACCATCAAATCAGTAACTCCAATTTCTATTTTTGGTTTGAATACTGGAATAGTACGCATAAAAGATATTTCAATATCACAATCTTCTGATAGTTCGTATAGTGTAAATTTCAAATCTTCAATAAAATCATCTGATAATAATTCTGAATTAAAATCTTTATCTGCAAACGTTGTTTTGTTAGAACCTCGGAATCCAATGAGTCCAAGTTCTTTATAAATAGTTGGTTTTGACTTGATTTTGATTGATTCGAAAATATTCCAGTTTTTGATGTATTTCATATAAGTATATATTAAAACATATTCCATTATTTAGATATAAATTCTATGATAGAATCATTTTCTGGAAGATATAATTTTCTCTCAAATTTTTACCCCGCTAAGATAGAACATCAGGGTATTACTTATCCAACAGTAGAACATTATTATGTTGCTATGAAGGTTAAAAACGATCAACAAATAGATGGTAAATTCATCACATATATTGATTGTAGGGAACTTATTGCTAAAATGCCTAACCCTTCAAGAGTTAAACAGTTTGGTAAGATAATAAAGATAAGAAGAGATTGGGATGATGTTAAATTAGATGTTATGTTGTGGGGAATTCGTGAGAAATTTAAACATACTGATTTAAAGGATTTATTGTTATCTACCGGTGATCAAGAATTGGTTGAAGGCAACACATGGAATGATACCTACTGGGGGATCTGTCGTGGGGAAGGTCAAAATAATCTAGGTAAAATTTTGATGAAAGTTCGAATGGAATTGAGACAACAAAATGATAAGCCTTCACTAGAAGAAATATTATTTCCTAAAGATTCTTCGAAATAATCTCTTCTAAAAAGTCTTTTACTTTAAGATCATTGTTTTTACAATGATCTTTTAATTTTTTATGCAATTCTTTGGATATTTGAAAAGTGGAAAGATTGGAATTGTATTTCTTTTTTGATTCTTTATAATCTTTTTTTATTTCCATAGGAAGAGTGATGTTTTTTATATATAATTTATATTAAAAAACTAAATAAAGATTATGATACTTACAAAAGAAGTAAATATTTTCATAAATAATAAAGTAATTACCTATTATAAAAAATTAGGATATACAATTAAACCAAATGATTTTAATAAAATTAAAGTAGAAGATTTGTTGAAGAATTCAATGGTTAGAATAGACGTGAAGTGTGACATATGTGAAAAAGAAAATAATATTATTTTTCAAAAATATACAAAAAATATAAAAAAATATAATTTTTATACTTGTGTAAAATGCTCTCATATAAAAAATAAAATCACATATAAAAATAAATTTGGATACGAAAACTATGTAAATATAGAATCTCTTAAACAAACAGTTAGATCTAAATATGATAAAATTACAGAGGATTATAATAAAATAGGATATGTGAATTGTTGTAAATGTTTTATTGATAAAAAATTATCTGAATTCCTAATTAAAAATGGTAGATATAAACATGTTTGTAGAACTTGTAGAAATGAAAGGAGTTATTATAATAGAAATAAAAATCCACATATAAAAGCATGGAGATCTATTCTACGAGGATATATATCAAGATCTAATAAAATAAAATCAGATTCAACACAGAATTTATTACAATACTCAGCAGATGAGCTGAGGCTACATATTAGTAAATTACTTACTAATGATATGTCTTGGGATAATTATGGGGATTGGCACATTGATCATATTGTTCATCTTACTTTATTTAGAGACGACACACCCTGTTATATAGTGAATGAGTTATCAAATCTAAGACCATTAAACTCAAAGTTAAATATATCAAGACATAATAATTTAGATGATGATTGTTTAAAAATGATGATAAAGTATAAAGATTATATTAAAGATGAATACAAAAACTTTTTATGAGTTTGTGTTATAATAATAAAACGATACAGAAATGAGTATTATTTCATATTTTGGAGGCAAGAGTTCTTCAATATTTCAAGATTTAATTAATAAAAGAATTCCCAAAACAGGAATAAAAACCTATATAGAACCATTCTCAGGAGCTATGGGAACGTATATGGATGATCCAAATTTAAAGTTTGATGAAGTTATCTATAATGATAAAAATCGTCATCAAGTCAACTTAGTTTGTTGTTGCTCAACCCCTGAAGATTTCCTTCCTTATTTAGAAAATATTAAAAGAACTTTATTATTCACAACTGAAACAGATACATTGAAAAAATGGGATTTCTATAAGGGTATTTATAGGGAATATATTAAAAATGATTTCTTAGATAATATGGACTTTGAGATAGGAGACTTTCAAAAGGCTGCTATTTATGCTTTTCTAATTACATCAGCTCACAATTCTACATACCCCAGGGGATCGGGATTCAACGGTTATAAAAAAGATAAAGATCGTCTAAAATTAGAAGTTCTTATCAAGAAATTGAGGAATAATACTTATACAAGTAAATTACATTCAATTACTGAATTTTATAATATTGATTTTGAAGAGTTAATTCTTAAATATGACTCCAAAGATACTTATTTATATTTAGACCCACCATATCACAGACCAGATGTAAATGGTGATGATGATTCTAAGAGATTATCATGGTATGGTGCAGATGATGAGGGTGTATTTGGTCCTGCATCTCATAGAAGATTGTTAGAATTAATTAAAACTACAAAATGTAGATGGTCTCTGTCATATTATTACTTTCCTTTATTGGAAGAGTTATTACCAAGAGATAAATATCGTTGGACTGAAAAAGAAGTTTTTAGAAGTTCTGCACAAGGTGGTAATAATGCGAATACTAAAAAGAAACAATCTAACGGTGTTGAGTTGCTTATCATGAACTATGATGAAAATGGAGTTAAATTTTAACTTAATGATAAAACACTTGAATCGAATTTATAAGCTTGGATATGACATTGAGGTTATTTGGAATAAACAGATTCAAATAACATATGATTTCAATAGAATTTCAGGATTTGAAGATTATGAACCAGTCTCTGTGCTTATTTATGTACATGACTTCTGGAATGAATCTTTAAATTTTCAGAAATGTTTAGAAGAAACTTGTGAGATATTTTATTCTTGGTATTCTGATAATCATAAGATTATATTAAAATATCTTGAGAATCCTCAAGATAAATTCGATCATTTTGCTTCAAGAACAAATATAGATAGTTTATCACTTGGTGATGTTAGTTCACGGGTGAATCGAGGAATGAGAATTGATGATATATTAGATGATTATTGAGCTTCATCAAGTGCATCTTGAAGAACATCTTGAAAAGCCATATATTGATCTGTATCTCCCTCGTCATATATATCTGATGTTCCTCTCTCAAAGTTTCTTATGGCGTTTCTGAAATCATCAACTAATTTTCTATACTTTGAAGATTGTTTAAGTTCATCATATACATTTTCATCCATACTAGATTCATTTATTTTTGATTCTTCTAGTTCTTCAATAGCATCAATTTTGTCTTTAAGCATATCTGGATTAATATCAAAATCTAGTTTATGAGTTACTTTATTATATTTAATTCTTGGATTGCCAATTAATTGCTGTCTTTCAGAATTAGGATTATTTTGTCTTTTAATTTTATTTAGTTCTTCTTTTTCAGATTCTATATCTTTTGAAAAGTCTTTAAAATTAACAACTTTTCTGTTGACATTAAATGTTGGCTGATTATCTTTGTAAGTCATAGTAACTAACTTAATTTTTTATTATATATTAATAAAAAAAACCTTACTTTTGCATTATGAACGCCATTAAAAAACTCAAAGAGTTGGGTTTCAAGAAAACCATTTTCCATAGGGAAGGATATGATCCAATTACTCATGAGTCTTGTATGCTGTCTGATGATATCGAAGTTTTTTTTGAGACTATTAATGGAAAAAGAGTTAAAGTTGAGAAAAAAAAGATACATCCTAAGGCAGACTCATTTTGGGTGTTAAAATATAATGAGAATTGTATATTATGGTGTTTGGTTAGGAATCATCAAATTAATAAAATATGGCTTGAGAATAAATTAGGTAAGAGTTTTACTAAAAGTAGGTTTCTTTATTACTCTAATGTTCGTCGAAATGACGAAAGGCTTAAACTTATATTTGATATCTATGATCGTGAACATAATCCATTACAAGGTAAGAATCAAATTATGAATCTTTTACCTAAAGAGATTAAAAGAGACTTCCTATTGGATCAACTATTTGGGTTTTAATATATAAAACCATATATTTACATTATGAAACTATTTCTACATAACTATTAGGGTAAGTGAGTTTAAAAACACTCACAAGCAATTTTATTGTCTAAAAAATAAAAACTAATAATTATGGAACAAATCATTATAGAAATACGTGCCGCTGAAGGTGGCCAAGATTCAAAACTTCTTGTAGAAGATTTAAGAGATATTTATCTCAAAACAGCACGAGCTAATAACTTTGATTGTAAAGTTACTAATAGAGATGGATTTGCATCTATCTGACTGAGTGGTAGAGGTGTTAAAATACTTTTTAAAAACGAAAGTGGTCCTCACCGTTGGTTGAGAATCCCACCAACTGAAAAAAGAGGTCGAACACAAACTTCGATAATTACTGTTGCTCTAATAGATCCAAATGATAAATTAGATTTTAATTTCAATCGTAATGAAGTTACTAAGCAATATACACGAAGTAGTGGAAAGGGAGGGCAGAATGTTAATCGTAGATCAACTTGTGTTCAACTGACTCATGTACCAACAGGTATTCAAGTTAAATGTCAGGATCAAAGAGACCAAAGTAAAAATGAGGAATTAGCTTGGATTCGCCTTGAAGATAAACTTAGAGTAATACATGACGATACTCAAAGCAAGACCATTTATCAAAATCGATTTGATCAAGTTGGTACTGGTTCAAGATCGGATAAGAAACGATCATACAGGATCAAAGAAAATTTGGTAGTTGATCATGAGACTGGTAAAACCTGCACATTTACTGACTTCTTAAAGGGAAGAATTGATTTATTGTCCTAATATTAATTTAAACTCTTCTTCGCTTTTAAAGCTTTTTTTGGTGTTATTTTTTCTTTTGGTTATACAAAGGTTATCAAGTGAGGATATTTCTTCCACTTGATAACCTTTTTTAAATCCTTCAAAGATAGAAATCTTGTGGTCTATTGTTGGATAACTTTCATTATTATAGTTAAGATGGAAGTTTAGTTTTATATCTTCTCCGTCATAATAATCAAGTCCGTTCCACTCTTCTATTAGTTTCTTCTTATTTCTTTTGGTTAGATTGTCAATTAGTTTTCTATATCTGAGGTATTCACTCTTTTCGTTTTCGGATATAAAAATATTATTAATTTCAAAGTAATTATTTACAGACTTTGATATTTTATCTTTAATTTCCGGATTATCCTCATAAAGTTTTAAAATAGAGTTTCTTATTTTTTCTCTAACTTCTGGTTTTTTTGAGGGATTTTTATCTCCAATTTTCGAATCAGAGTATCTCTTTTTCGACTCATCACTTCTTACTTTACCTTTACAAGATAATCCGATTTTATCTTTATGTTCTTTAGATAGTTTTTTTCCTTTGTGTGACTCTGAAAGATTTTTCTTATGATCATCGGAGAAAACTTGACCTTTTCTTATTTCCGATTGCTTTTTGTATCCACATTTTCTACAAGAGGAGTTTTTATCATTTGCTAGATTTAAAGAGTCCTTAGACTTATAAGTTATCTCAACAGAACATAATGGACAATTTCTTTTATACATAAAAATTATTGATTTATTTTTATATATTAAAATAATTAGGTCAAAAAGTGAATAAAGTCAAATTATTTTTTACTTATGGTGTTTATTATTTTTCTCGACATACCCTCTCCTTCTTCTGTTTTTTCAATTTTGAAATCAGTTATATCGATATCTCTAATTAGGCCTCTAAATTTTCTATCAGTGTAACTCCAATTATTCGATGATATAACTATTTTATCGTCTTGTAATCTAACAGTGGTATCATTACTGAAGTCACTTTTTGCCATAGAATTTCTACTTTTAATCTCTTTAAATATCTGCATTAATTTAACATCATTTTGATCTACTTCCGTTTCTAATAATATGAATAGATATATTGATGGGCGATATGTAGTTCCTGCATTTATATGTATTAAACAGTTATCATATCTTTCAGATATTTGATAAAGTTCTCTAAATATTGTGAATATCTTTTTATCTTTAATAAGATTTCTTTTTGCAAATCTATTTCCTAATACTAATGTATTTTCTAATTGTTCTAATTTTATTTCAATACAGAAACAATATTTATCATCACCATAAATTGGTTTGTTATGGAGAATGTTGAAAACTTGATCACCAATTTGTTCTTTATCTAATGCTTGTTTACTAAAATATCCTTTATGAATTTCAAATTCTATTAACTCATCTTTTAAATCAAGAGTTATATCATTTAAATCTTGTTCATCATCTTCATGAGCTTCCTTTAATAGTTCTATGAATTTTAATATTTTATTTTTCATTTCATTATTTCAGTTTTTTATCAAGCATTCTAGCAATATTTGATCCTATTGTGAAGTGTATATTTCTTATTGTATCATTTTCAATTGTCTCAATATCGTCCATAAATTTAAATTGATATCTATAAGTATCATTTTCTTTTTCATCGGATTTTCTATCAACTTTATAAATTGAAACATCAATTTTATAGTTATTATTAATGTCAATTTCAAAATCAAATGTTATTGAATCACACGGAGTTGTTTTAAATTTTGGTTCATATTTAACATCAAAAATAGAATAGTCCGTAATCTTAGCTCTTCTCATATAATAGTTTAAGAACATAGCAGGTGCTTCAATAAAATCGGAGAGTATTTGAATATCTTCGCCAAAATCATTAGATTCTATAATATCTTCTACTTTATTTTTTAAATCGACTATGTTTTTAAAATCTGTTTTTCTATAATTACAGTTTATATCATATAAGTAAATAAAAGAATTATCAATAATATTTCTTTTTTCCAAATCGGTTTTAAAGATAAATTTAGTGTGTATTATTAGCGTATCTTCCATTGATAGACCATGTATTGATATAACTAATTTATAAAATTCTTCATTATCAGACATTTCATAAGTTGTTTCAACTGATTGAACTAGTCCTTCTTCTTCCTCGAAGATATCTTTAAATGTTTGTTCTATTTCTGCTATTCTTACCATATTATTTAAATTGTTTATCGTATGCGTATTTTTTAAGTTCCATTATCTTTCCAATATAATTTGATCTTCGTAAAATTTTAAATACTAAATTACCTACTGAGTATTCACCACCTTCTTCTAATCCTGATTGTCTTAATTTCTTTATTTTCTTCCAAATAGAATCAATCTTTTCTTTGAATGCTGAATATTTATCTTCATCAACTTCTGATTCAATTTCATCAACAACATCCATTATAGCAGTTGCTTTCTTTTCAAGTATTTTCTCATCAGGTTCAAATTCAACTTTTTCTGGTCTTTTAATCCATTTGTTATTAAGAAGTGAAAAAACACCACCCATTCTACCCGAAGATATTGCAGTTTTTAAATCTTTTTCATCTTGTATAGCAACTTCTACTTCATATCCTTTTAATGTAATATCATGTTGCATATTCCATTGTTTTTTAGCATAATCACAGAACTTTTCTACTAATTCCAAGTTATCGTCAATGTCTTTATAATCTATAATAATATGTAAGTCATAGTCTGAATATTTTTCAGACCAGTTGTAATTACATAAAGATCCGCATAGTGCAATATCTTTAACCTCACATTCAATATCAATTGTTTCGAAAAAATCTTGACCTATTTTTAAAAGATTCTCTCTAATTTCAGAATCTATTTCAAATCCTTCCCAAAGTTTGGAATTGAGTTCGTCTTTTAAATAGAATGATTTAATAGGTTCTAAGTCCTTTTTATTAAATTCAAAGAATTTTTGAAATCTCATTATTGCACTTCATTTTTTTATATATATTAAAATCCAGTATTTAAAATGATAAAGAATTTCGAATCTTTTTTTCTTTCATCAAGAGACGATGAGCCATCTTTCGAGGATCAATTAAATTATTCAATAGAATCTAAATATCCAGAGATATGGTCTGTGCATAAAGAATTTTTTAAAAAATTGAATAGTCTTTTTTTTGAATTACCGAATTCATCATACTCTACCTTTGCAAAGGCTGATCGTAGAAGAGGTATAGATTACCGATCTGAGATGGTTAGTAAAGATATTGAAGATTGTATGAGAGATTGTAGAATAACTTGGGAAGAGATATTGGGGAACAAAGAATTAATAAAAAAATGTATAGATGTTTATTCTTATATATCTGGGTATGTTGATATTATTCTATGGAGATTGGATAACTCTTATAATGTGGGTGGGTGGGATGATACATGGTTCGAAAGTAGTGATGGTGGTGAGGATATTATTATAAAATATAGATATGGTTATCATGATACAACTTATGGTAGAATTTTTATAAAAAAATATTTTGGTAGTGTTGAAAATTTCATAAATAGAGTAGCCAATGAATTATTAAAATATTTTATATTAAATAATAATATCATATCAAGTAAAGCTATAAAAGAATTAGAAAGTGAGAATTATATTATTCATCTTGGTAATAATAATTTTAAAATATACTTTGAAGATTTTTATCATTTGTGTTTAGAACATAGAATAGTTGATATAGAAAATATACAAAATTTTGGTGAAATAATCTGTAATTATTTTGAGAATCTTGGTATGACAGAGGATAATTATGAGGTTGAAGATGATTGGTCATTCATCTATCTTAAACTTTCACAAGACTAAAAAACAAAGTAATAAAAGTGGATTATAATAATGATATGAGTAGATTAGTTACATTAAACGGTCAAGATGATAAAATTTTAGATGAGATTTTCAATGATGATATTATCGTTTATGAGGACGTTCAGGGTTCTAAAATTTGGGTTAATTGGAATGGAAGTTCTTTTTCGATCAAGCCGAAATCTATATCCAGTGAGTCAATTAATTTGATTGATTTGGCTATGCAGAATTATTATAATCCTGCTATAAATTATTTTAATACATTTGATAATAGAATCAAGGGTTTAATGCCAAAAAATTGGTGGTTTTGTTTCGAATATTTTCCAGATAATCAACCAGCAAATATTGAATATAATCGAGTTCCGAAAAATGGATTGGTTTTATCGTCGATTTGTAAAAATGGTAAATACGATCACACTATTGATGAATTAAAGGAATATTCCAGATTATTCACTACGGATTGTTTACCAGTTATATTTGAAGGTCGTTTATCGGATGCTATGAAACAAGCTATTAAGTACTTCCTACATACTTCTGAGAGTGATTTAGAGTATGTATTTGGTGAGAAGTCATTTGCTTTTTTCTTTTATAAGATATTGAATCCAAATACTGAATCTTCATTTTTAATGGATGATGATTTTCAAAAAAATTTACAAAAAATAGTTATTAAATCTTCTAAGAGTAATAATAATTTTGAAATATTAAATCCTTTATATCAAAGAATTAGTTCTGATAATTCAACGGAGTTCGTTGATATTTATACATTAATACTTGTAAATTTTTTAAATTTCTGCCAAAGTATAAATATTGATGATTTAAAAATTAAGGGTAAAACAAAAGAAGAACTTTATATTTACTTAATTTGTAAATTATTTAATTCTTATATTAGTGAGGTAAAAGAAGATCTATTGAGTTTTCAATTTACTATTCCTGAATTTTTTGATAAAGAAAAATTCAAAATAAATAAAGAGCTTATTTCAAATAAACTTACTAATGAGATAATTTCCGATTCTGATAAGTTAGAATATATCTTTAAGGTAATTCTTGGATCATTCTCTAAGAAGAGAAAGAAACCTATTGGTATTTTTACTGAAAATACTATAATATTATTTAATAAATTTGTCGATAGACTAGATAGATTGGTCGATACTTATCTTAATAAACTTCGTGAGATTGATTTAACTAGAGGTGGTTTGTTAGATTTTGATGATTTTTTTGAGATTAAATATGACCAGGATGGTGACGGTCAGGTTTATCCAGATGTTTATGATACTTTTGAGAAGGAACCAGAATCTGATAAAAAGAAAGGAAAAATTCCCGCAAAAAAGTAATCTAAAGTCGATTTTAAACTATAATCTTTATGATTATAGATAAGGAAATTTACATTGATAATGTGATGTTGAAAGTATCACCAAGGGATAAAAAATCAAGTTTACAATTTTTACCAGAATGTCTTTTAGATATATCTAAAAACAAAAATTTTATCTATAAAGGTAAAAAACTTAAATCATCATATATTGTTGATATAGTCCATAATACTTTATTAAAGTATTATTTTAAAAAAGAAAATAGCTTCACATTATCTGCACTTATTCTAAAAGATAAATATGGACATCTATATAATTATTATATTGATTACTTAAAGGATTGTAAGATCTTAGTTCTGAAAAAGAACTATCTAAAGGGTAAAAATTGTAGAATCTACTCACTGAATGAATCTATTCTATCAAATAAAATTCATAGATTTGATAATAAGGATAAAATTCTTATTAAAAAGTATATCTCAAAACATCTTCAATATGAGCTAGATAGAAGTGGTATTATAGAACAAGATGTTCGAATTAAAATGATATCAGATCTTTATAGTGTTCAGATAGAGTTTGAAAGATCTATCTTCTATCTAAACACATTAAAAAATGAAGATATAGATATTTATAATAGGAATAAGTACTCAGTTGAGTCTATTAATAATCAACATATTTTTTATCATTTTGATGTGTATGGTCGAATGCATACAAATTTCACAATTTTGAAATCATTTATAAGAAAAAATTGCCTTTTAATTGATGGTGAAGAAACTTGTGAGATTGATATTAAAAATAGTCAGCCACTCTTTTTATCTAAGTTAATTGATGAATCTAATACACGGTGGGTAAAACCTGATGAGTTTGAATTATTTTCCACATTAGTAAAAGATGGTAATTATTACCAATTCTTAATTGATAAATTACAACTCGAAAATAAGTCTTCTGCTAAACAACTTACTTATAAGGTACTTTTTGGACAAAATAGATCTACCTCTAAAGTAGACCAGATGTTTGTTAAATTGTTTCCAACAATACATAATTTTATAAAGTTATATAAAAATGAACATAAAGATTATAAAGTTTTAGCATATGATCTTCAAAAGGCAGAATCTAAACTGATATTTAATCAAATTATTAAAAAAATAATGAATCTAAATCCAGATATAAAAATTATTACTGTGCATGATTCAATCATTGTCCAGAAAAAATATAAAAATTTTGTATCTAATATCTTTTTTAGTGAAATTTTCAAGCATTTTGAATCTAGTTTAAATAAACTATAGATATATAGGATTATGAAAACTTACTACTTAAAGAATAATCGGAATAGTTCTGATTTTATTTCAAAGTTTGAATGTCATGACTTTGAAACAGCATGTAGATACTTTTCTATAGTTAAAAACTTATCCATAGGAGATTTACTTAAAATCTATGTAGTGGTTTCTGAATAATAATATATACAATATGTTAGATCTTAAAAGTCCACAAATTTCCTTTTTATTATTATCATCAGATATCGCACTATCATCCTATCTATATTCAAGAGATTATTATATAATAGATATTAAGGAGTATTATGAGGGCAAATTTGAAAACTCTATCTTAGCCTTTACAAGTATTGAATCGAATGAACTTAGAAGAGATAGTATTCATATTATGGAACATTTTGGTCAAGAATGTGCTATTATAAAATATAAAGACGATCATTCACCTAAAAAGATATTTAGAGATGGTCAGGAAAGACCTATGGATGTTATTTTATATAATACGGATTCTAATAATCGGTCATATATACTAAATGGTTTATCATTTTCATTTATTGAAGAACAACAATATTATATTCCTAGCAAGAAGGATGACTTCAAGGTTGGTATGATAGTTGAATTATTTTCAAACAATAAATGGATAGAAAAAAAAGTGCACAACCCCGAAACTGAATTCGAAAAGATGTATGCACTTTTAATGAAATATAATAAGATCAGAATTCCTGTTTAGGAATATTTATTTTTAAGTCCAATTTTAGGAAAACTCGTATTAATCTGTTTGATTAATTCTTGACCTTGTAACGATATTAACTTATTAAGAAGTTCTAAGGTTCTTGGATACCATTTTCTATCAGGTTCTCCTCTATGATGCCAAAGGTGATAGCATTTTCCAGTAGATTCGTAGTGTGTTAGTAGATTTTTGGTCTTGTGTTCTTGGTAATTGTCCTCACCTCCCCATCCAATAAAATCTTCACACCAACCTCCAATTTTATATATGGCTTCTTTTTTGTAAATTACAATTCCACCACATAAATTTATTTTTTGGTTGTCAGTTTCCCCTCTTCCGGGTCTTTGAATTTTTTTAATATCCTCAATAGATAATCCGGATTCTTGTTGTGTAAGATCTAGAACGACATTGTAAGGAGAGACACAATCATATTTTTCAATTAATCTTAGAGAGTTTATTAAATCTTGTGGTTCTACGATTAAATCAGAATCACCGAAAACAATAACATCAGTATTAGCGTACTTTAGACCTACATTAAATGCCCAAGATCTATTATATGGCATGTTTGATTTTGTGAAGATATGTTTTATACCTTTTAGTGTTAAGGTGTCTAATTTAGAATGGGTATCTTGTTCAACAATAATTATTTGAACTCCCCCAAATCCCACTAACCAATCGATAACTCTTTTTAGAGTGTTTAATCTATCTGGTGAGTGTCTATAACCTATAATAAATGAAAATGAATGGCTTTTATTCACGACTAAATGTGTTTTTTAAATTATATTAAGTATAATAGATTTGTTTCAAAATAAAAAAGACCCATTTGGGTCTTTTTTATTTTATCCTAGAATGAGTCCTGGATTTTTATATCCTTTTTGTGTTGCAATTTCCAACATTTGTGTTGGACTTAGTTCTTTAACATTCCATCCTTTACTTTTGGAGTATTCGCTTATAAACTTTTCTCTGAGTAGATTTTGTTCATCATCTGATAGAACATTTTTCTTTAAGTCATTTTCAGTCATACCTTAAATTTTTTTGTTTTTATATATAAAAATTATTATATTTGCTATATGTTAATCAAGGTAAAAGGCATATTAGATTTTAGCCCAGAAGATGTGACTAGAAAACACAAAAATCAATCTTCTTGGAAGCGTGTTGCTATGATTCGCACTAACTGTGACATGGACAGATACTATTCTTGGTTTTTGAGAAAAAGATTTAATCTTGAATTGAATCATAATTTAAGAGGAACTCACGTTTCATTTATCTCTGATAAATTAGAAAAATCTATTTTTGATGAAGCTTCAAGAATATTTAACGGTAAAGAAATCGATTTCTATATTGAAACCGAACCAAGATCTAACGGAAGCCATTGGTGGTTAAGAGTTCATTGTCCAGATGCTGAAAGTATAAGAGAGGCTCTTGGGTTAACAAGAGATCCATACTATGGTCTCCACTTGACTATAGGACATGCCAATGAAAAGAATATTTTTCACTCTGAATATATTCTTAGACAATGTAAGATGTTTGAATTAATTTCAAATGAACCAAGAAAACTATTTAACGAACATGATATCAAGGAGTTTAATGTCTAATATATTTGCAGGTAAGATGGTGGTAATCAATTCAAGATTGGTTACAAACCAAGGTCTTGATTTAGATGAAGTTGATAAAGTTAATAAACTTCACAAGGTGAGAAATTGTTATCTCACCTTGATGGAGAATACTGATGATATAACTAATTTAAAAAAACTAAGTAAAATTATTGAACAAATAGATTTTCAATTGCAAAAATTGTGGAAATT
>Ga0247831_1001543_pt1 | contig 42509 bp, 37 predicted proteins | sample LaCruzMarch2015__9_FD_192406 | JGI IMG/M metagenome (GOLD analysis project Ga0247831, IMG submission 192406) | Freshwater microbial communities from meromictic Lake La Cruz, Castile-La Mancha, Spain - LaCruzMarch2015_1m | ecosystem: Environmental > Aquatic > Freshwater > Lake | place: Spain...
CGCACCTTTGCGATAGATTTATCAAAGAAGGACATTATGTGATTGCGATGGATAACCTCATCACAGGAGACTTACGCAATATTGAGCATTTGTTCAAACATCCAAATTTTGAGTTTTATCACCATGATGTGAGTAAATTTATTCACGTTCCGGGTGAACTTGACTATATTTTACACTTTGCTTCACCAGCAAGTCCGATTGATTATTTGAAGATTCCGATTCAAACTTTGAAAGTTGGTTCTCTCGGAATTCATAATTGTCTTGGTTTGGCTCGTGTAAAAAAAGCAAGAGTAATCATTGCCTCAACATCAGAAGTTTACGGCGACCCACTCGTTCACCCACAAACTGAAGAGTATTGGGGGCACGTAAATCCGGTTGGTCCACGTGGTGTATATGACGAAGCCAAGCGTTTCCAAGAAGCCATGACAATGGCTTATCATACTTATCACGGTGTAGAAACTCGTATCGTGCGTATCTTTAATACCTACGGCCCAAGAATGCGACTCAACGACGGACGTGTTTTGCCTGCGTTCATCGGTCAAGCATTGCGTGGCGAAGACCTAACCATCTTTGGTGATGGCACTCAAACTCGTTCGTTTTGTTACGTTGATGATTTAGTAGAAGGTATTTATCGTTTATTATTATCTGATTATGCTTACCCTGTAAATGTTGGGAATCCGTCCGAAATTACGATGAATGAATTTGCTGAGGAAATCATCAAATTAACAGGAACAAACCAGAAAATTGTTCATAGACCATTACCGAAAGATGACCCTAAGCAACGCCAACCAGATATAACTAAAGCAAGAGAAATCTTAGGTTGGGAACCAAAAATAAATCGTGCAGAAGGTTTGAAAATCACTTACGAATACTTCAAGAGTTTACCTAGAGAAAGACTTTTTGATGAAGTTGCCCACCGTGAGTTTGATAAGAAGTAAAAATATATAGATTTTTTTGTCGTGCCACATTTCCGCAATGTGGCACGACTGTTTATAAACGTTTTTATAATTTTTTGTGTTAAAAACTTATAAAATACAAGATAGAATTAAAATGAAATTAGACCGCATAGAAGACGCAATCGAATCGATTCGTAATGGAGAAATAATCATCGTTGTTGATGACGAAGACCGTGAGAATGAAGGTGACTTTATATGTGCCGCCGAAAAAACTACGCCTGAAATGGTCAATTTTATGGTGAAAGAGGGTAGAGGCTTGATGTGTACGCCACTTACTCGTCAACGTTGTGAAGAATTAGAACTTGAGATGATGGTTGGCAAAAATACCGCCCAACATGAAACCGCTTTCACTGTTTCAGTCGATTTGCTTGGTAGTGGTTGTACAACCGGTATTTCGGCAAGCGACCGAGCAAAGACCATTCAAGCACTCGTAAATTCAAATACAAAACCTGAAGATTTAGGTCGCCCAGGGCATATTTTTCCTTTGCGTGCTGCCGAAGGTGGCGTAATCCGCCGTTCTGGGCATACTGAAGCAGCCATTGATTTGGCAGTTTTGGCTGGTTTGCAACCTGCGGGGGTCTTGATTGAGATTTTGAACGAAGATGGTACAATGGCTCGTTTGCCACAACTATTTGAAATTGCCAAGAAGTTTAATCTTAAATTGATTAGTATCAAAGATTTGATTGAATATCGTTTGGCAAAAGAATCGCTTATAAAAAGAGAAATAGGCGTAAATATGCCAACCGAATGGGGCAATTTTGATATGGTTGCTTTTCGCCAGTTGGATAATGATCAACTGCATTTAGCCCTCATCAAAGGAACTTGGGAAGAAGATGAGCCAATTATGGTACGTGTACATTCTTCTTGTGTAACTGGCGATATTTTTGGTTCTTGTCGATGTGATTGTGGTCCTCAGCTTCATGCCGCAATGGAAATGGTCGAAAATGCAGGCAAAGGTGTAATTTTGTATATGAATCAAGAAGGGCGTGGAATTGGCTTGTTGAATAAATTGAAAGCATATAAATTGCAGGAAATGGGTAGAGACACAGTAGAAGCAAATCTCGAATTAGGTTTCAAAATGGATGAGCGTGATTATGGCGTTGGAGCTCAAATTTTGAGAAACTTAGGAATTAAAAAAATGAAACTGATTTCAAATAATCCTAAAAAACGAGCAGGCTTAATTGGTTATGGTTTAGAAATCATTGATTCGATTCCGATTGAGATAGAAGCCAATCCACATAATATCGGATATTTAGAAACCAAACGAGATAAAATGGGTCATAACATTATGGGTTCTTAAAAATATTCGTAAAAAATTATCCTTTAATGAGTTATAAAACAATTGTTTATAACTCATTTTTTTTGTTTATTTGAGCTATAAAACTTATTCTTATCGCTCATGAAATGGATTTGGCAATATGAAAACTGGTATGATTTTACGTATGATTCTACAAAATTAGTTGAATTTGAGAACGAATTTCATAAGAATATAGGTATAATTTATGGAGTTGTTAGTCATTTGGAATCAGAAAGCTTAGAAAACCTAAAGATAGATATTCTCACGCAAGAAGCCTTGTCAACCTCGAGCATCGAAGGAGAAATTCTAAAACGAGAATCTGTGCAAAGTTCTATCAGAAAACATTTAGGACTTAAAACTGATTACCGAAAAGTACAACCAAATGAAGCTGGTATAGCCGAAATGATGGTAAATATTTATCAGCATTATGATAAACCTTTGAGCGATGAAACTTTCTTTTTGTGGCATAAAATGCTCATGAATGGAAGAAGAGATATTGAAGTTATTGGTGATTACCGCCAACACGCAGAACCAATGCAGATTATTTCAGGCAATTTTTCTGCCCCAAAGGTGTTTTATGAAGCACCACCTTCGACGCAAGTTCGTAATGAAATGGAAAGATTGATAGCATGGTATAATTTCCAAATAGATAATCCAAACAGAATGCCTAGCTTAATATTTGCGGGCATTGCTCATCTATATTTTGAAATAATTCATCCTTTGGAAGACGGTAATGGACGAATAGGTCGGGCCTTGGTCGAAAAAGCGATTTCTCAAAAAATAAAAACACCTTCTTTTAATTCTCTTGCAAAAGTAATTGATTCAAATAAAAAAGCTTATTATGATGCACTACAATCGTGTAATCATAGTAAAGATGTGAATAAATGGCTTTTGTTTTTTGCCAAAACACTACTCGAATCACAGCAATATACCATCAAAATGGTAAGTTTTTTAGTACAAAAATCAAGGTTTTTTATCAAATATAATGATATAAATGAAAGGCAGTCAAAGGTGCTATTAAGGATTTTTGAAGAAGGGATAGAAGGATTTAGAGGGGGATTAAGTGCAGCTAATTATAAATCAATTACAGGTGCATCGGCAGCAACCGTAACAAGAGATTTGCAAGAATTAACAAATATCAAAGCCCTAACAAAAAAGGGTGAGCTAAAGTACACAAGATACTTTTTGAATTTGATAGACTTATAATCAATATAACAGCAAATGATAATAAAAGAATTACGCAAAAATAACCACATCATTCTTCATAGAAATACAGAAATTGTAAATTATTGACATATAATTTCTAAACGTTTAAAATATTCGGCACGCATAACAATTTCTTAACAAATCGAAATTGAATTTTACCAATATTTTTCATTAAGAATCTTATAAAAACTTGTTTTTCAAGTACTTATCACAATAAAAAGGGTGGGTGCTTGTTTTTTTTAGAGAAAATTTTTAAGACCTTTGTATTGGAAATTTAAAAACCACTAATGATTTTTACTTCAAACATTTCTAACTCCAAAAAAACATGATGCGAAAATTTACTTCAATGCAGAAAGTATTTAGCTTTCTTGCGGTAATGCTTTTTGCTTTCCAAAGCTTTGCACAAGTTACAACCTCTTCTATTAGCGGTTTGGTTGCAGACGCTAAAGGCGAAGGTTTGCCAGGTGCAACTGTTGTTGCAGTTCACGTACCATCAGGTACTAAATATGGTACGGTTTCCAATACAGCAGGTCGTTATATACTTCCTTCGGTTCGTGTTGGTGGGCCATATAAAATTACATTTACATTTGTTGGTTACAAGGAAGCGGTAAAAGAAGGTGTTATAACCAACTTAGGAACTTCTGCTAACGTTAACGTCAAATTAGATGAATCTGGTACTTTCCTAGATGAAATCAAAGTTACATCAGGACGTTCGGATATCATCTCTTCGAGCCGTACTGGAGCATCGACAACTTTGGGTTTGAATGCTGTTAATAGTTTACCAACTATTGGCCGTACTATTGATGACATTACTAAATATAATGCTTATAGTAATGGCCGTTCTTTTGCAGGACAAGATAGTCGTTTAAATAACTTCACCATCGATGGTTCGGTTTTTAATAATGGTTTTGGTTTAGGTAGCTCATCTCAGGCGGGTGGACGTACTGGTACAACAGCGGTATCTCTTGATGCCATTGAGCAAGTACAAATCAACATTGCTCCATATGACGTTCGTCAATCAGGTTTTGCTGGTGCGGGTATCAACGCAGTAACTCGTGCAGGAACAAACGATGTAACCGGTTCTGTATATTACCTCACAAGAGGAAGTGACATGGTTGGAAAAAAAGCTGATGGTAAAGATTTACCGCCTGTAAATATCAACGAAAAAACATTTGGTTTTAGAGTTGGAGCTCCAATTATTAAAGACAAGCTATTTATATTTGCTAATTTTGAAATGTTTAATAGTTCTACACCAGCACTAACATGGTCTGCTAATCGCTCAGGTGTATCTGGTAACGTATCTCGTACTTCTTATTCTGATTTGCAGCGTTTAGCAGGTTTTATGAGTTCTAATTTTGGATGGGAAGCTGGCGAACTTGATGGTTTTAATAACGAAGTTAATAGCAAAAAAGGTTTGGTACGTTTAGATTATAACATTAATAATAATCATAAATTATCGGTGCGATATTCACACCATGATTCGGGCTCTGATGCTATTATAAGTAATAGTAATAGTAGTAATACGGCGGGTAATGGTAACCGTACAAACTCGGCATTGGCATTGTCACCACAAAATACAGGTTATAAAATCGCTGATAATACTCGCTCTTTTGTTGCAGAATTAAACTCTAACTTCAAGGGTAAATTTGCTAATAATTTAATTGCAACTTATAATAAGCAAATCGAAGACCGTACTTACCGTACTGCTGTTTTTCCAACGGTTGATATATTAAATGCTGGAAGTACCTATACTTCAGTAGGTTTCGATCCATTCACGCCTAATAACAAATTGAATTATTCTACATTCAATGTAACGAATAACTTGAGTTATTTTGCGGGTAAACATAACCTTACACTCGGTTTGTCTTTCGAAGCTTTCCAGTCTAACAACGTGTTCTTTGCTGCTTCGAATGGTGTTTGGGTATTTAACTCTATCGACGATTTCGAAAAAGCTGCTTTGGCATATAAGGCTAATCCAAACCTTGCTGTTTCGCCAGTTCAGGTATCACGTTTCAATTACCGATATTCATTGTTGCCAGACGGTGGAGAGCCTTTACAGACTTTAAAGCAAAATACATATTCAACGTATTTGCAAGACGAGTTCTCAGCTAGCGACCGTTTGAAAGTAACAGCCGGTATTCGTTTTGATGTATTTGATTATAACGATGCTTATGCAAAAGACTTCAACAACCCAGTTGTAGCGGGTTTAACTTACAAAGATGAGAACAACGCTAATTTGAAAATCTCGACTGGAGCTTTTCCAAGTAATAAAGTAATTGTAACTCCTCGTTTAGGTTTCAACTACGACGTAAAAGGAGATAAGAGTACTCAAATTCGTGGAGGTACTGGATTATTTGTTTCACGTATTCCACAAGTATTGGTATCTAACCAATTGGGTAATAACGGTGTAAACACAGCAGTATTGAACTTTACTAATACAACTGCTTATCCGTTTACAACAGACCCTAGCCGTTTCAAACCATCTACTACTGATATTACTAAGCTTCCTGCCTATGTAATTAATGCTTCTAATGATAACCTCAAAAATCCTATCATTTGGAAAAGTAGCTTAGCTATTGACCAAAAATTACCTTGGGGTTTAATCGGTACAGTTGAAGGTATCTATAACGATAATATTCAAGCTCTTCGGTATATCGATGGTAACTTGAAATCACCAACTGCTAAATTCAGTGGATCTGATTCACGTGACCGTTTCCCTGCTTCTAATTTGTCAGGTGCAGCTGTAAACCCAGCTCGTTTTATCAATACAGCTAATACGAATGCATTTATTTTGACTAACACCCCAGAGGGCTTCTCTTACTCTTTAACAGCTAAATTAGAAAAGACAGCTACTAAAGGTTTGAGTGGAATGATTGGTTATACATATTCTAAAGCGAAAGATATTCAGTCTGTTGCAAGTACTGTTTTAGCAAATATTCCAACTGTACTAGGTCAAAATTATTTGACTCCTTCTTGGTCAGATAACGACTTACGTCACCGTTTAGTAGGTTATGTAAACTACCGTATCAACTATGGTGGTAAATTTGGTGGTTCTACAATGTTTACTTTGGGTATGGTTTCAAATAGTGGTTTCAAGATTTCTTACCAATATGGTAATGACTTGAACGGTGATGGACAAAATAACGACTTATTGTTTGTTCCAAGCAAAGCTTCAGATTTAACTTTTACTGCATTAACTGTAGGTTCTGGTGCAACAGCCGTTACTTTCTCGCCTGATCAACAATCAACTGCTTATGAATCATACCTCAGCAAGCACCCATATTTAAGTACAATACGTGGACAGTACTCTGAAAGAAATGGTGCAGCTGTACCATCTTTGACTCGTTTTGACTTCACAGTTGAGCAAGATTTGTATGTAGCTACTGGCAGAAAAGGTAAGAAAAACATTGTTCGTTTACGTTTTGACGTATTGAACGTAGGTAACCTTCTTAATAACAAGTGGGGTGTTGCTATGTCATCAACAGGTACAAATCCGTTGAGTTTAGCATCTATAAATGCTGCCGGTGTTCCTTCTTTCCGTATGGCTACTCAAGTAGTAGATGGTACAACTATCCTACTACGTGATGCTTTTGTGAAAAGTATTAACATTAATAACGTTTGGCAAGGACAATTCGGAATTCGTTATATTTTCGAATAATTCTTCCATAATTGAATAACCTCAAAAACCCTCGCTATCTAGTGGGGGTTTTTGTATTATCCGAAGCCTATCACCAATGAGCAAAAAACGTATCTTTGAGCGTAAAATCTTTTCATTATTTTGTGATAATAAGAACGATACACAAAAGCTTGTACGATTGTTATATGAACGTTTTGATATAGAAGGTCATGATTATGAAGATGATGAGGTTTGGAATCTGGCTGAAAATTACTTCATCAAAAAGGTAATTCCTCATAAAATAGAAGTTCGTAAAGCTGGATTAGACTTTCTGAATGAAAAATGGTTTGTAGAATTACTTTCCTTATCAGATAATCCGAATACAAACGACCCCCTAGAGCAGTTCAAGCATAATCTTTGGATACACGACCTCTCTAAGTTTTCAATACACGAGGCGTATGGTTATGCTATCCACGATTTCAAAAATCCTAAGCCAACACAGTCATTGTTCCAACGAGCCTGGCATCATCATAAAATGCAAAATGCTCATCACCCTGAATATTGGTTGAGTGTAGAACGCAATGGTACTACAACGCCTCTACCTATGCCAAGCATATATATAGGTGAGATGATTGCCGATTGGATTGGGGCATCGAAAAGTTATGGTACAGATTTTAAAGAATGGTTACCCAAAAACCTACCTCAGTTTTTTTGGCATCCATATACCGCTAATCTTACAGCGGACTATCTTTCAAAAATGGGATTTAAGGTTAGAAAGGAAGAGCAGAAATTGTATTTAGAATAAATTAAAGAAATTTCTTTTGGTCATTAACCAATAGTTCTGACCAAAAGAAATTTTCAGCAATTGATCAAACCTTTATTGCAGATCCATAAAGACCAGCCACCACTTCTACTACTTTATCAATTTCTTCAACAGTATTATATTTTCCAAACGAAAAACGTACATTTCCACGCTCGGGCTCAATATTTAATGCTCCTAAAACGTGTGAACCAACCTCTGAGCCACTCGTACATGCACTTCCACCTGAACATGAGATATGAGCAATATCAAGGTTAAAGAGCAGCATATCATTGTCTTCGTTTGGCGGTAAACTTACGTTCAAAACCGTATAAAGGCTACGTTCTAGATTATCAGAATCACCGTTGAAACGTACATCAGGAATCGTCGCCTTTAATTTCTCAATCATTCTGCTTTTTAAGCCCTCGATGTGTGCTTTGTGTTCGGCCATTTCTTTGTAGGCTATTTCGAGAGCTTTTGCCAAACCTACTATTCCGTAAACGTTTTCTGTTCCTCCACGCATATTACGCTCCTGTGAACCACCGTGAATAAACGGATGAATTTTGCTATCGGCATTGATATACAAAAAACCTACGCCTTTTGGCCCGTGAAATTTATGTGCAGCACCCACCAAAAAATCTATTTTTGTATTTTGCACATCATGTCTATAATGCCCCATCGTTTGCACGGTATCCGAATGGAAAATAGCGTCGTATTTTTTGCAGATTTCACCTACTTTTTCCAAATCAATCAAATTGCCAATTTCATTATTTCCGTGCATCAAAGAAACCAAGCTGCGTGGTTTTGTGCTTAAAAATTCTTCCAAATGTACTAAATCAGCATGTCCTTTTTCGTCAAGATTTATATAGCTTAATTCAATCTTACCTTGTTTTGCCAAATATTCGAGCGTGTGCAAAACCGCATGATGTTCTGTTGGCGAAGTAATGGCGTGCTTTAAACCATAAGTATCAATACTACAAACAATAGCGGTATTATCAGCTTCTGTGCCGCCAGAAGTAAAGAAAATCTCAGAAGGAGAAGCATTGATAAGGCTTGCTATTGTCTTACGAGCCTTTTCTATAGCCGAACGTACTTGTCGCCCATGCGAGTGAATTGAGGAAGGATTACCAAAATTTTCGGTCATCAAGGGTAACATTGCCTGCAAAACTTCTTCATCAAGGCGAGTTGTGGCGGCATTATCTAAATAAATTTTTGGCATTAGTATGGCTTAGTTTGTTAAGTGTAGCCAGTCAACAGTCAATAGTTAACAGTCCACAGAGAAAAGTTTTTATTATTCAAAATTAACTCACTTCTATTAATTGGTGAATCATTGTAAAATATTTTTACAAAAATAATATTTGGATTTTAATATTACAACCCACTATTTTGATAGACTAAGACGAATATTATTTGGTTTGATTGGGAAATTGTGGCACACCTCCAAGGCGTTCCGCACTGCGGACTGTTGACCATCAACTGTGGACTTTTAAAGCTCAACACTCACATTTCGTTTGAATGCTGCACCAAAATCAATCATTGATTCGGTTTTCAATATTCCCGAAATATGGTCAATTTTATCATATAGCACACTTCTCATGTGTTCGTTCGATTTTGCTACAATTCTTATATATAGCGTATATTGTCCAGTAATATAATAACACTCAGTCACTTCGGGAATTTTGCGTAATTCTTCGATAATTGTTTTGGAGTCGGAATCTTCTTTCAGCACCAAACCAGTGAATGCACTCCATTCATAGCCGAGTTTTCGTTCATCCAAAATAATTCCTGCTCCTTTCAAAATCCCGATTTTCTTCATACGAGTAACCCGCTGATGCACCATCGTATTTGATATATTTAGGTTTTTGGCAATCTCGGAGTAGGGCTTTCTACCATCTTTTTCGAGCTGTATCAAAATCTTTTTATCATAATCATCTAAATTACTTTCATTTATCATTAGTCAATATAGTTTAAAAATGCTTGTTTTTAAAGTAATATTTTGTTAAAAAATATTTTAAAAGCAAATATAACTTATTTTTAAAATATATTAAGTCATTTTAACATATTTGAATTATGTTTCAAAAATAAAATGGTAATGTTAAACATTTCATTAACCATCAATCATTTATAATTATGCTTATAGATATTTCACTCAGCGAACAACTAATCGAACTCGAAGAACGCTACGGAGCACATAATTACCATCCAATATCTGCCGTTCTTGACCGTGGAGAAGGAGTTTATGTTTGGGATGTTGAAGGAAAACGTTATTTTGATTTTCTTTCAGCTTATTCGGCTGTTAATCAAGGGCATTGTCACCCACGAATAATCAATGCATTGATCGAGCAATCACAGAAATTAACCCTTACTTCAAGAGCATTTTATAGCTCAATGCTGGGGCGTTATGAAGAATATATTACCAATTATTTTGGTTATGACCGGGTTTTACCGATGAATACGGGTGTGGAAGCCGTAGAAACTGCTTTAAAACTTTGTCGCAAATGGGGTTATCAAGTAAAAGGCATTCCAGAGAGCAAAGCTAAAATAATCTTTGCAGGAGGCAATTTTCATGGACGAACTTTATCTGTTATTTCGGCATCAACCGACCCAACAGCACGTAATGAGTTTGGACCATACATGACAGGTTTTGAGACAGTTCAGTATAATAATATCGAAGCTCTTGAAGAAGCACTAATGAAAGATCCTTATATAGCAGGATTTATTTTTGAGCCGATTCAAGGCGAAGCGGGCGTAGTTGTGCCTGATGATAATTATCTAAAAGAAGCCTACCGTTTATGTAAAGCCGGCAATGTGCTTTTCATTGCTGACGAGATTCAGACGGGCATCGCTCGAACTGGTAAGTTGCTAGCTATAAATCATGTAGGTGTACGACCCGATATTGTTATTCTCGGAAAAGCCCTTTCTGGTGGGGTCTTGCCAGTTTCGGCAGTTTTGGCTGATGATGAAATTATGTTGACCATTAAACCTGGGGAACATGGCTCAACTTATGGGGGAAATCCGCTCGCTTGTGCTGTTGCGATGGAAGCACTGGAGGTGGTGAAAGACGAAAAATTGGCTGAGAATGCCGATTATTTAGGAAAAATTTTCCGTTCAGAAATGCAGAAATTGGTCAATGAAACAAACATCGTTACGCAAGTACGTGGACGTGGATTGCTAAACGCAATCGTAGTTGATTCGCACGAAGATTCTGACTTAGCTTGGGATATTTGCATGAAATTTAAAGATAATGGACTTTTGGCAAAACCAACGCATGGCAATAAGATTCGACTCGCTCCGCCTTTGGTTATGACCGAATCTCAGATGTGGGACTGTGTTGAAATTATTTCTGATGTGGTAAAAAGTTTTTGATGGATATAAAACTAAGTAGTTCACGGTCAATAGTTTACAGTCCACACTAACATAAAATGCTGTCTATCCGTTTATTATGAAAAACAAATTTATCGATTAAATATACTCGAATGCTTATTTTATACTTAACCAAAAATGATTTGCGAAAATATAGACATTTAAATGGCTTATTATCAGCACTTTGTGCAGATCGACGGTAGGCTCTGGACCTTTGCAACTCCGTGCCTTTTGAGATATAAATGCAAAAAGCTAAAATTTGGAGGTTTTTTGCTGAGAAAAATATTTCTTAAACATTTTGTTACTTTGCTTTAAAAAGCTGTCTTACTAATATCTGCACGAAGTTTTAAATAAATACATTCAGTTTAGACTTGCTTAAAAAATAGCTGAGGTGATTGACTCCACGTTTTTGTAGGAAGTACGAAACATTGCCATATTTATGAAAGTATATCTGATTGATTTGAAAATCGCTAATATAGGCAAGGAAGCATCCAACCGAGTTTCTATTGGCATCAAATAATACGAAAAGAGAAAAGCCCAAAACAGACGAATTGCTGTAAGAGTTAAAAAAAGTAATTCCCGATTACCCCAAAACAACAAAAAATAAAACGATTGAGGCTGCTTAACATAAGTGGCCTCTTTTTTTGTGACACTTCTTAGTTTTTTTATTAGTCATTTTAATCGTGCAAAAACCGTTTCCTACAAAATTCCGTAACTAATTATAGCAATAAAATAGGCTGAATTGTATCTTTGTAGAATGAAGTTACAAAATGATTTAATATTACGTGCCGCCAAGGGCGAACGTGTTGAGCGTGTTCCTGTCTGGATGATGCGTCAAGCTGGACGTATCTTGCCTGAGTACCGTGATGTAAGAGAAAAAGCAGGAAGTTTTATAAAATTAGCTACAACACCCGAATTGGCTGCCGAAGTGACGATTCAGCCAGTAAATATTTTGGGAACGGATGCCGCAATTATTTTTTCGGATATTTTGGTTGTTCCAGAAGCAATGGGTTTACCTTACGAAATGGTAGAAACCAAAGGTCCGATTTTTCCAAAGGTTATTCAAAATAAAAAAGATATTGACGCTTTGCGAGTAAGCAATCCTGAAAATGAATTGGCTTATGTATTAAAAGCAATTGATATTGTGAAAAAAGAACTAAACGGTCGAGTGCCATTATTGGGTTTTGCTGGAGCTCCTTTTACTATATTTTGCTATATGGTTGAAGGTAAAGGCTCAAAAACCTTTTCAATTGCTAAGAAAATGCTTTATTCTGAGCCAGAATTAGCACATTTACTGCTTCAAAAAATTACGGATACTACAATCGCTTACCTAAAAGCTCAAGCGAAACATGGTGCTGATTTAGTACAAATTTTTGATTCTTGGGCAGGAATTCTCTCACCCGAACAGTATCGCAAATTTTCATTACCCTACATTACCCAAATCTGTGATGCCATCAACGAAGTGCCAGTAACGGTATTTGCCAAAGGTGCATTTTTTGCAAGAAAAGAAATGTCGAACTTGAAATGTGAGGTAATCGGTTTAGATTGGAACATGGATATTAGTGAGTCTCGCCGCATGATTCCACACAAAACTTTGCAAGGAAATCTCGACCCATGTGTGCTTTATGGTTCATTCAAAGATATTGAAAAACATACCAAAAAGATGATTAAAAACTTCGGTGGACAGAAATATATTGCTAACCTTGGTCACGGTGTCTATCCCGATACTGACCCAGATAAAGTAAAATGTTTCATTGATACCGTGAAAAAATATACAATATAATCGTAGGACAGGTTTGCAACCTGTCAATTAGTGCGGTAAAAGATTAAATGTAAAAAAGCCCTATAATTTGAATATTATAGGGCTTTTTTATTAAAATTTAGGCCATATTAAACCTTATCTGGAACTACAAAAGGAGCACGATACTTACGAGTAAGCATGGCATTTGCTTCCTTATCGCCTACAAAGGTTTCTTTAGTTGGGTCAAAGTGCAATGTTCTGCCCAAACGATAAGAAATATTACCTAAATGAGCAATACTTGCCGCCAAATGAGCCGTTTCTACTGGACCATTGAGTATAGATTTATCTTTTGCTCGTATGGCATCAATAAAGTTTTTGTAGTGGTCGCCACCAGCATTTCGGGCAGGACCAGGCTCACGGTTTTTGCCTAAATAAGTTTTATAATCATTATAGCCATTAATAACCATGTAGCCTTTATCTCCATAAAAAATATTGCCTACTTCCACACCATCTTCTTTATTTGTCATCCATGGACGTACTTCCATCTGTATCACCTTTCCTTGTTTTGGGTAATTGTAGGTCGTACTTAAAACTTCAGGCGTTTCTTTGCAGTCATTCCAAAGGTATTTTCCACCTGCTGCGGTAATTGTTTCTGGTAAACCTACATCTAAACCCCACATACACAGGTCTGTTTCGTGGATACCCTGATTACCCACATCTCCATTGCCATATTCCCAAAACCAGTGCCAGTTATAATGCACGTAATTTTTGCTAAATTCTCTTGCTTGAGCTGGTCCTTGCCATAAATCCCAGTTGAGTCCTTCGGGGACTAGCGATTTCCCTAAATCGCCAATATCTGGACGCCACTTATAGACCGTTCCTCGTGCCATATAAACTTTTCCGATAAGTCCTTCTCGCAAATGTTTGATTGCCTCTTGAATGGCTACCGAACTACGTAACTGCACACCGTTTTGAACGATTCTATTGTATTTGGTGGCAGCTTCAACAAGTTTTCTACCTTCAAATAAATTATGGCACGCTGGTTTTTCGACATAAACGTCCTTTCCTGCTTGACAAGCCCAAATTGTCGCCAAAGCGTGCCAGTGATTGGGCGTTGCAATGCTTACAGCATCGATGCTTTTATCTTCATAAACCTTACGTAAATCTTCTTCGATGTTTACTTTTTTGTTGTATTTTTCTTCAAAAGCCTTTGCTCCAGCTTTCAGTACTACGTTATCTACATCGCAAAGTGTGGCAACTTCCACATTATCTAGTGACATAAATCCTTTAATGTGGTCTTTTCCACGGCCATTAATACCAATAACTGCCACTCGCATTCGGTCGTTTGCACCAAAAGCAGTGGATGGGATGATGGTCGGCATGGCCATCATGGCAAGCGAACTCGGAACGGTTGCCTTGAGAATATCTCGGCGAGTAAATTTTTTCATTTTTTGCTGAATAGTTTGAGATTGAATAGAGATTATGGTAAAACAATTATCTAAATTTACTTAAGATTATAACCAACTAGAATTAAAATATATGCTACTTTATACATTAACCACGTTCAGATTCGGAAACCCGATTTAGGACATGACGATGATGAAAATTCCAAATTAGGCTTGCCATGAAATATTTACTTCAAGGTCAAAGCTTAAAAGGCTTGATTTAGTCTAATTCACGGACTAAAGGGCTTGCTTACAATAATTTGTATTTGAAATGCTTGACCTAAAAAAAATTTATAGACTTTAAAAACTTTAAGCTATTGCATAAGTTGGAAATCTATGCTACTCTTTAGCTCCAATAATTTGATAAATTCTTCCATCGGCTTTGGTCATGACATACATTTCTCCTCGAGAATCAATGCCAAAATGCAAATCGATTCTATCATTGCCACACAAATTTCTGAGCGTTTCGGGCTTGCCATTGAGCGTGAGTTGCCATTCTTTTGTTTTTGTTGTTTGGCCTTGTTTGAGGTCTGCTACATCTAAATAAAATAATCTTCCCGAAGGGATATCCCCAAACAAATATTTACCTTTTAATGCTGGAACTAAATTTCCTGTGTATTCATAACCACCTGTAATAGCTTTGGCTTCATCGTGGTCGAAAGTTGCTACTGGATAAGTTATGTTATAAGTTTTGTCATTGGCGGGTAGGGGATAAACTTTATTCATATCACCATCGGTATGTATGACAAATTTTCCTTCTCTTATCGGCCAGCCATAATTCAGTCCTGCTTCGATTTTGTATAAAGATTCGATATTGACGTGGCCGATATTTACTGTTAGCATATCGCCTTTGCTCGTCCACATGATTCGGTGCGGGTTTCGGAAACCGCTGGCAAATATTTCTTTTAAAGCTTTTTTATTGGCTGATTTTTCGTAAGGATTGCTATCAGGAGTTCCATATTTGCCATTTTTACTATTTCTGCCTGATGGGTCGATACGTAAGATTTTACCCCAAATTTGCTCTTCTTTGTTAGTCAAGAATGCATAACCATTTTCTGCTGCTCCGCCATCGCCAATTCCAATATATAATAATCCATATTCAGCATCGCCTTTTTTTGCCATTGGATTAAATACAATTTCCTGTACACCATGAATGACCGAAACAACATTTACTCGCATCATTTCACGAGGTTTTCCAGTGAAAATTCCTGAAGTAGGATTATCGATTTTCCATTCGGTAAGTACCCATTGAAGTGAAACTTTTATTGAATCAGCATAAGCAAAATCAGCTTTTGCTGAACCTGTCTTTTCACTATGCGTGGTGTAAAGCAAGCCATTGTTGAGAAAATCAGGATGAAATGCAAAACTCCCCAAACCCGAAGCCAAACCTGGTTGATGAATAAAATTGGGCATTAATTGAGTAAAATCCATGTAAACAACTGGCGTATTACCCTCCATTTTATAGAGTTTTCCTCGTAAATCATTGACAAAAATCTGCCCTGTGTTTGGCTGAGGAACAAATTTTGTAATGCGAGTAAGCGGATATTTTCCATTTTCGCTTGATACAGGAAACTGCGTAAATTGTTTTACATCAATGACAAGATTAGAAACTTCGATTGGCTCAGGAATTGGATTTTTGAGACCTTCGCCATAGTCTTTTTTTAAGTTACTTTTGATGGGTTTTGTTGTAGCTAAATAATCAACAATAGCATCAAGTTCGGTTTCATTTAAATAGCTATACGATGGCATGATTGCCTTTTTGTATTTCAGAAAAACTTGCGTTGCTCGTTCGTCGCCTGCTGCAATGACGTCTTGCGAGTTTTTGATGAATTTCTTTACCCACGCTGGCGAAGTAATTGTCGTAATACCCGATAATTTCGGCCCAATACCATCTGTTCTGATTTGGTGGCAACTGGTACAGTTTTGAGTGAATAAAACTTGACCTTTGGCAATTGAAACAGAGTCCAAAGTATTACTTTTCTCTCTGTTTTTTGCAAAAGAGAAAGTTGTTATTTGGAAAAAAAATAAAAAAAAGGCAGTTTTTTTCATATAAATATTCTAAAAATTGTTCTTTAATCATTTTGGTGGAATAATATTAAAAAGTCATTCCCGCAAGTAGAGACGTTGCATGCAACGTCTCTACACAGTTATATTCATCAAAGAATCTAGAAAATTACAATCTACTAATCGTCAGACCGCCATCAATCATAAAAACTTGCCCTGTAGAGTAGGGGAAATCTCCTTTAGCAATTGCCGCAACTGCTTTGCCAATATCTTCTGGAAATCCCCAACGGTTTTGAACTGTAAGACCCTCAGCAATGAGCTTATCGTATTTGTCTGTTACTCCTTCGGTCATATCGGTTTTTATTACGCCAGGCCTTACTTCGTAAACAGGAATATTAAACTCGCCGAGCCTTGTTGCAAAAAGCTGAGTCATCATGCCCAAACCTGCTTTCGATATACAATATTCCCCTCGATTGACCGACGCAACTGTGGCCGAAATGGAGGAAATTGTAATGATACTTCCTGCAAAATCTGTATTACTGCTTTTCTGATCAATCATCAAATTGGCAACGGCTTGGGTTAAAAAGTAAGTTCCTTTTAAGTTTGTTGAAACCACATAATCGAAACTTTCTTCGGTGGCTGCCAAAATATCATTTCGTTCTTTCGGTGCAACACCAGCATTATTCACTAAAACATTTAATCGACTGAAATGAGTTTTGATTTTATCAAGCATTTGTTCTCGTGCTTCCTTCGAAGCAATATCGCCTTGACAATAGATAACTTCTGCTCCTAAAAGCCTTAAAGCTATTAGGGTTTCATTAACAAATTCTTCATTTCTCATGCCATTAATTGCCAAATTGAAGCCATTTTGGGCTAAATGTTGTGCAATTCCTAAGCCGATTCCACGGCTTCCGCCTGTTACTAACGCTACTCTTTTCATATTCCGTCTTTAATGGTTTTGAGTAGTTCGGCGTGTGGATGGTTTTTATAAATTGGGTCGAGTGGAAAACATCCAGAGTACAAACCATTTCGTGGGGCGGTTGTGCAATCAGAAAAAGTACGGCACAATAATTTTCGTTGCGTTGGGCGGTCATTTATCATATCATCGGGCATAGTAGGGTACGAAAGCACCATACGACCGAAGCCTATGAAGTCGGCTTTGCCATTTCTCAATACATTATGAGCCACATTTGGTAGCCATTCTTGTAAATAAGAATAACCCGATCCCACAATAATCATTTCAGGAAATGCTTTTTTCAGTCCTTCGGCCACATCAATCATACGTGCTACTCCTTCCAAAGGTTCTTCGGGTGGCTGATAGCCATCGGATGGCGGAAAGAGTGCAGGGCGAGTAACATGAGGATTGTAGTATGGACTCGAAAGCGTTACACAAATCAACTGAATGCCCAAACTTTGAGCCAATTCTAAAAATGCTTTTGGTTCTTCTAAATCAATGTTTATTCCTGAATCATCACAGCCAAAAGCGTATTTATAAGCTTGCTTTGGCGTTAAATCGGGTTCACCTTCGCCAGTTGCACTTTTTTTGAAAGGAACAAAATCAATGGCACTTAAGCGGATTCCCATTTCTAAACCTGGGGCAGCTTCTTTAATGCCTTCAACAATATTTCTTAAAAAACGAGTACGATTCTCGAAACTTCCACCGTATTTTCCTTCACGGTCGTAGGCACTCAAAAATTCGTGTCCTAAATAACCGTGACAATGCTTGATATCAACAAAGTGAAAACCTGCTTTTTGAGCCAAAACTGCTGCTTTTACAAAATCTTCAATCAAAGTATCAATTTCATCATCGGTCATCAAAGGATGATTTTCACTTAAATGAAATTTTTTATCGAGTTTTGGGTGATTATATAAAATTTTGGACTCAAACTTGGTATTATCGTTTGGTTTGCAGAAACGCCCCGAATGTGTGAGTTGAAGTCCAACCAATAAATCATCAGCCGAGCCAAATTTTTCGGTGTGTTTATCAATCAAGAGTTTATAGAGCTCTTGGTACTCTGCAAAATTAGCTTCATTCATTACCAATTGACGAGGATTTGCTCGTCCTTCATGCGAAACCGCCACCGCTTCGCAGCCCCACAAAAGTTTTGCACCGCTGATAGCAAAGTTTTCCCAACGGTGCTTTGTTAAATCACTTGGTCGGCCATCGGCTGTACCGTCCCAGCCTTCCATTGGTAAAATTGAGAGGGCATTACCAATTTTTTGGCCTGATTTTAAGGTGATATTTTTTCTGAAAGGCGATGCTTCGCCCTTGATTAATTCAGCATCAAAATCAAGTTTGACATTATTTGCTGAAAGATAGTTTTTTAAATCTAGAGCGGTTTTGAGTTGTGCTACTCTGGTATATTTTGGTTTAAATTTTTCTGCCATTTGTCTAATTAATGAATAATTGAGAGTGGATAATCGGAAATGAACATTTTGTCATTGCCAAAATCTAATCGGTCGGTTATTTTTCTAAACAATTATAAAAAGCATAATAAGGCTCTTGATTGATGAGTTTCTGCACATAGAGAGCTACTTCTCTAAAATGATAGTCGCCCCACATGCTCGATTCTCCATTGGCAATTTTGCTACCTTCAGGAACATAGTCCCAGCCGTTTGGTTGGTGATAAATCGAATGCAGCAGTAAGCCTTGATGATTTTCGTTCGTACTCAAATAAGGCTCTTCTAAAAGTGAATTTAACACTGTTAGTCCCGCTTGCCAATATTTTTGGCCAGTTTCGGTTTCGCCTTTTTTCATTAAATATCTACCCAAACGTAGTAATCCCTGCGAACCGATAGCTGCTGCTGAAGCATCAACGGGCTCAAAATCATTATAAGGATTGGCTTTTTCGTTAAGATAATCACCTAATTTATGCAAGTTCGGAGCTCCAGTATCCCAGTAGGGAATACCGTCGATTGGTGTATGTTCGATATAAAAATCGCAAGTAGCTTGAGCAGCTTTCAGCATATATTTTTCGATGCTTACTCGGCCACCGTAGGCTTCGAGATCGGTATCTTCGAGGGTTTCTAAAAATTCCAATTCTTCAGGAAAACCACACATCGCCCAAGCCAAACCTCGAGTCCAAGTTGAGAACCCTGTATAGCCTTGCTGTGAGTTTGGACAACGGAAATTGCCATCTTTTACGTTGAAAACGCTTTCGTGAGCTGTTCGGCCCCAAATATCATAAGAATCTCGTCCTTCGCCATAAAAAACTGAATAATCGGCGGTGGCTTTGATATGCTGTAACGCTCTATCCAGCATATTGATTTTTACATCACCTTCGCCTTGAAAAACGTGGCCTAAACGATGGCTCAGTACCAATGCACGACACGAACGGATGGTATCAACAAAAAGTGAATGAGCTCCATTGAATGAGTGAATGTAGCCCTCACTTCGCTGGCTTCGACTAAGTTCAGCCACCGACGCTTCATTTCGTTGACTGAGCGAAGTCGAAGTCAACGAAGTCCAACGACTTGCTTGCACCGCCCCCGAAATTTTAAGAGCTAATTCGTAGAAATTTTTCTCCCATTCATTGAAAGCTATTTTACCTTCACGCATCAAACGTAGCAAATTGCCGTAGGTGCTTACATTATTAAAGCCATGGTCATGAACACCTATGTGGCTTACGTGCGGAGCCATTACGTTGAGCGTATTCTTTCGTCCAATTTCAAGAAATTCTTGTTCGCCAGTCGCATCGAATTGCAAAATTGCCGAGCCATATTGGAATCCTTGAGTCCATTCTGTCCAACCACGAGTAGTGTATTCGCCTTTTTTAGTAAAAACGGGAGAACCCTTTGAAACATCGTAATTCTGTTCAATAGATTGTATTTTCTGTCCAGAAAGCTCCCAAAAATTTTTTAGTTTTGAGTTTAAATCTGTGGGTTGAAGGTTGTAATCAATTTTAATCATTTTGTTTATATAAGGTTGCAGAACAGGTTTGTAAGCTGTTTAAAATTCAATAAAGCACAATTTAGAAATCGGACTGCCGACGCCGTTGTGTTAAGCCAGCCATGTTTTCAGCAATGCTAAATCTTTTTGCATGGCTGAAATAATCTCTTTTTTGTCCATTTTAATAGTTCTTAGTCCGTTTTCGGCTCCGCCCAAATCATATTCAAAGTGCATCGTAATTGGTACGTTGATGTTGTATTGTTTTACCAAAGCCAAGAATTTCTTCCAATCAACAATGCCTTCTCCCAGCGGACAACCAACTTTTTTAAGTTTGCCATCTTGTATAATATATTTGAAATCTTTGATAGCTAAAGATTTGATGTAAGGGGTAATGAGCCTAAAACCTGTTTCCCAGTTAGCTCCGCTTTCGGCAGTAGCATGGTTGACGTCGTACTGGCAGCCAGTAAGTGGAGAATTGATGCTTTTGAAAATCGGAAACAAATCCCAAACGGCTGCTCCAAGGTTTTGTCCACCATGATTCTGGTAATCGCCCGAAATTTTATATTTTTTATTTAAGATATCTAAATCTTTCATTTTTTGGCCAAAAGTATCGACTTGCTGCATGATGTCTTTTTGCATATCGAGGTGATACCAACCCATGCGGTAATGCTCTATGCCCAAGCCACTGGCAGTTTTCAACACTCTTTCCGACAAAGCATCCGATTGCAAGATACTGGTGGTCATCATCGGAATATTGATGTTTGACTTTTTTGCTGCTTGAACAATTTTTGGCAAATCAGTTTCGACTTTTTCAGGTAATACATGACCGTCGGGACGTACCGTTAGGTCAATGCCATCAAAGCCCATTTCAGCGATAGTATTGGCCAAAATTTGATAGTCTTCAATCCAATGAAGTGTCTTAGAAAAAACACTGATTGAAGGGCTGGTAAGCGGTTTGGCAAAAAGATAATCAGATTTTGCTAAAATAGTACCAGTTAGGGTGGTTGCGATAAAATTTCTTCTGTTCATGCTTAAAGTTAGAAAAATATTTGAAAATAAATGGTACTTATTTTATTAAAATTTAAATTATTTCGTGAGTTGGCTGTTAATAAAAATCCCTCAACAATCTCAGTGTAGAGGGATTTTTTTAAGCAGAAAATAAAAATGAATTATCTATTAAATGTCAACCGTTGACCTTTGTTAATTTCATCAAATTTGCCATTATTGAAAGCAATATTACCCGAAACAATTGTATGGGTAACTTTTGAGCCAAATTCTGTTCCTTCAAATGGAGACCAGCCACATTTGGCATAAAGACTATTTTTGGTGACGAGCGTTTTTTCGCTTAAATCAACCAAAACTAAATCAGCCCAATAACCTTCACGGATATATCCTCGGCGGTCGATTTCGAAACAATCTGCTACCGAGTGGGTCATTTTTTGAACAATTTTTTCGAGTGAAATTTTACCTTGCTTATGAAACTCCAACATTACATTGAGCGAATGTTGCACCAATGGAAGGCCGGCAGGTGCTTGCCAATAAGATTGTTGTTTTTCTTCCCAACTATGTGGTGCATGGTCGGTTGCAACTACGTCAAAATGGTCATCAAGCAATGCTTGAAGTAATTTTTCACGGTGTCCGTGCTTAATGGCTGGGTTACATTTTATTTGATTTCCCAAAGTTATATAATCATCAGCATCGAACCAAAGATGATGAATACAAACCTCCGAAGTAATATTTTTAGGTTTCTCTTTTGTATATAAAACATTACTGAAAAGAGATATTTCGTCAGCTGTTGAAATATGTAGAATGTGTAATCTTGTGCCGTGCTTTTTTGCCAATTCTACGGCCATTGAAGAAGATTTATAACAAGCTTCTTCATTGCGGATTATTGCATGAACGTCATAAGGCAAGTTATCACCGTATTGTTCTTTGTATTTTGCCAAATTTGCTTTTACGGTGGCTTCATCTTCGCAGTGAGTGGCAATTAATGATGAAAAATTGGAGAATATTTTTGTTAAAACACTCTTATCATCAACCAACATATTTCCAGTTGAACTACCCATAAAAATCTTCAATCCACAAACATTTTTGGTGTCGGTTTTCATGGCTTCATCATAATTATCATTTGATGCTCCCATGAAAAATGAGTAATTAGCCACTGATGTTTGAGCAGCTATTTGATATTTATCTTCTAAAAGTGCTTGTGTAAGTGCATTTGGCACTGTATTGGGCATTTCCATAAAACTCGTTGTTCCACCCGCTACGGCAGCACGAGCTTCGGTAGCAATCGTTGCCTTGTGTGTAAGGCCAGGCTCACGAAAATGCACTTGGTCGTCTATCACGCCTGGTAAAATATATTTGCCTGTGGCATCAATCACCTTTTTGGTTTTTAGATGAGAAAGATTATTGCCGATTTGTTCAATAAACCCATCTTTGATAAAAACATCAGCAGGTGTGATTTTTCCTTCGTTTACTACAAGGGCGTTTAGGATTAGTATGGTTTGTGACATTGAAGAATTTTGGTATAAAATTTAGCTCAAAATCTTCGGATTTTGCCAAAAATTTTGAGCTAAATGTGTTAATTCTGTAAAAATTAATGATGCTTTATTCTTCAGTAAAAATATCATTTACTGCAATAGTAAAATCGGGTAAAACTGGGTCGGCTGAGCAAATATCTTTATCGCTACAAATTCTTACAGTTTTGCGAGAAGTGTAGATGTAAACCAATTTGTGTTCAGGAACAATATTCCAAATAACTTTAACCCCTGCCTTGAAATACTCTGTAATCTTGTCTTCGATTTTATAAAATTGGTCAGTTTCTGAGATGATTTCAATAACAAACTCGGGAATTACATCTTTTCCTTTTCTACCTAATTGAATTTGCTCTTTGGTTAAATAGGCAATATCTGGTCTTCTCATTTGAATACCAGAAAGCATAGTATCATATTCTGAAATTAATGCACCTACCTTTTTGTAACCTTTATCATAAAGTAGGTCAAGAAGAACGTCATAAATATAAACTTGTTTTTTGTTTATACCTGTAAATTTTATTAATTCTCCGTCATTCCACTCATATTTAAAACCATCGTTTGGCTCCCAATTTAGGAACTCTGCTAAGGTTTTTGGAACTGATTGTATTTCGTTTGATAAGACCATATTTCAAATCATTTTATATCCAAACTTAATAAAATATTGCCGAAACAACTAATTTTTAGTGGTTTTTCAAGATAGCAAACTCTTTGGCAAAATAACTCAAGATAATTTTTGCTCCTGCACGTTTGATGCTCAATAGCATTTCGAGCATGGCTTTGTCGCCGTCTAGCCAGCCATTTTGGGCAGCAGCTTTTATCATGGCATATTCGCCAGAAACATTATAGGCAGCAATCGGCAAATCAAAGTTATCGGCCATTGTTTTGATAATATCAAGGTACGAAAACGCAGGTTTTACAATCAAAAAATCTGCACCTTCGGCTACATCAAGCTGGCCTTCGATGAGGGCTTCACGCACATTGGCTGGATTCATCTGATATGTTTTTTTATCGCCAAACTTTGGGGCAGAATCAAGGGCATCACGGAATGGGCCATAAAATGCACTGGCATATTTTACCGAATACGACATGATACTTACATTGGTGAAGCCTTCATCATCAAGCATTTCTCTAATATAACCAATTCGGCCATCCATCATATCCGAAGGTCCGATAATATCTGCTCCTGCACGGGCTTGAGCGAGAGCCATTTTTCCTAAAATATCGAGGGTTTCGTCGTTCAAAATATCGACTAAGCCATCAGCTCCATTTCCAACCAGTCCATCGTGGCCATCGCTGCTGTAGGGGTCCATTGCTACGTCGGTCATGAGAGCAATATGTGGAAAATTTTCTTTGATTTCACTCAATGCTTTCAAATAAAACGTTTCTGGGTTATGGCTTTCGGTGGCATATTTATCTTTTTTTGCTTCGGGATAATTTGGGAAAAGGCAAATTGATTTAATTCCTAAATCCGAAACCTCTTTGATTTCTTCCAACAAAGTATCAATCGAAAAGCGATAAATGTTTGGCATTGATTTTATCTCGCTTTTGATACCCAAACCTTCCATCACAAACATCGGAAAGATAAAATCATTGACCGAAAGGGTGGTTTCTTGTACTAAATCTCTGATTGCAGCACTTTTTCTGTTTCTTCGTGGGCGACTGATTAGCATATAATTAATTTGAAAATTTGAAGATTAGGTAATTTGGTAATGATGAAAGTTGATTAACTAAACTATGGCAACAAAGTTCGGTAAGAAAATGTTAGCTTGGGTGTTTTTTAGATGAAAATAAGTAGAAATTTTTGAAGAAAGATAGAAAAACAACCGCACGGGCGGCCCCGCAATTTCCCTATAATAAATAACTAATCTCCAATTAGGCCCTAAAGCCTCTCAAAAACTCCTCAATTCCCATGCGTTTTTTGCCTTCAAGTTGAAGTTCTTTGATTTTTATCCAATTATCAGCACTTCTAAAGTCGAGGTAAGTTTTTCCATCAGTTTTGAAACTTCCTATCTCAGCTGAATCATTCGCAATTTCTCCGATTTCGGTTTTATAAATTTTGCAGGTTTTATCATTTAGAATAGTCCAAGAGGCAGGGTAGGGCGAAAGCCCTCGAACGAAATTGTGGATGTTTTCGGCGGATAAATTCCAGTCGATTTGGCAAGTTTCTTTAAAAATTTTTGGTGCAGATTTTAGTTCAGCACTCATATCTTGAGGAATTTGCGGATAATTTCCTGCTATAATTGCTTGTACGGTTTTCACGACTAAACTTGCTCCAATCATCATCAATTTGTCATGGATTGTACCTGCGTTATCATCAATGAGAATTGGCGTTTTTTCGGCAAAAATTACATTTCCTGTATCGATTTCTTGTTGAAGGAAAAACGTCGTTACACCGGTTTCGGTTTCACCATTAATTACCGCCCAATTAATGGGAGCTGCCCCGCGATATTGTGGTAAAAGCGAACCATGTAAATTAAAAGTACCGAGGGGAGGCATATTCCAAACCACTTCTGGCAGCATTCGGAATGCCACAACTATCTGTAAATCAGCTTTATAGCTGCGAAGTTCTTCTAAAAACTGATGATTTTTCAGTTTCTCAGGTTGTAATACCGGAATGCCCTTCGAAATTGCGTGTTTCTTCACAGGTGTTTCATTCATTACTAAGCCTCTCCCCGAAGGTTTATCTGGGGCTGTGATTACAGCAACAACCTCACAACTACCACTTTCAACCAAAGCTTTTAAACTCTCTACCGCAAAATCGGGCGTACCCATAAAAACTATTTTCATCAGATTTTTGTTATAAATATTTTGGCTTCAAAAATCACTTGATTTTTAAAAAAACTTTGTACCTTTGTTTACCAAAATAAGCAAATGAAAAGAATACGAACAAATAAAGTGTTGTTTCACTCGAAAATATTATAGTTTCAGGAATAAATAATTAATTTTACTCTGAAACGGTCGAAATTTTCGCCGTTTTTTTTTGTCTCACCCCTAAACACTAGGGGTTTTTAAATTTAATAATGTTATGTCAAAAATTCAATATTACACAGAAGAAGGTTTTAATAACCTAAAAAATAAACTCCACGAATTAAAATTTAAAGGTCGTTCATCGATTGCTGCCCAAATTGCCGAGGCTCGTGATAAAGGAGATTTGTCGGAAAATGCCGAATACGATGCTGCCAAAGATGCACAAGGCTTGATGGAAATGGAAATCTCTAAACTCGAAGAGATTGTGGCTAATGCACGTATTTTAGATGAATCAACGATTGATACATCGAAGGTTTCATTATTATCGAAAGTAAAAATAAAAAATAAGAAAAATGGCGGTACAATGACTTACACATTGGTAGCCGAAGAAGAAGCTGATTTGAAATTGGGTAAAATCTCAATCAATTCTCCATTTGGAAAAGGCTTATTTGGTAAAAAACTCGGTGAAACTGCTGAAATTCAAGCACCAGCAGGTGTTGTTGAAGTCGAAATTTTGGAGATTACGAGATAAATATTAATTTAGACGAATAACGTCGGCAAGGCTTAATTCCATAGTGGAATTGCTTGCCGACGTTATTTTTTCACCCAAATTTATCCAACTGCTTCACAACTACACCAAAATCTTTTGGATATGGAGCTTCAGTTGTAAGTGCCTCACCATTCATCATCCTAAAAGTTAGCGAATGTGCATGCAAAGCAACTCTTCTTATGAGTGGAATTTCTTCTGTTCCGTTTTTTAAATTGAATTTCTTACTTTTAATTTGCGATAAAAAAATATCCTTTCCTCCATACATAAGGTCGCTCACGATAGGTGCTTTAAGGCATTGAAGGTGAACTCTAATTTGGTGCATTCGCCCAGTGATTGGCATACATTCTAAAATAGTATAATTTCGGTAAGCCTTCAAAGTATTGAAAATTGTTTCGGCAATTTTGCCTTTTTCTCGGTCGATTCTTACGCCAGTGCCGTCACGAAGCTGGGCGATTGGCAAATAAACCGATATTCCAACAAAATCATGTACACCATTCGTAACGGCGTGGTAACGCTTGGCTACTTCACGGGCTTCAAATTGCATGGCAAGGCTACGATAAGCGGCTGGATTTTTGGCAATTGCCAGTACGCCCGAAGTTTCTTTATCGAGACGGTGGCAGAGTTGGGCATCGTCAGAATATTCTTTTGCCAGACGTAAAATACTTTGCGGAGTGCTGCCCAGACGTTTGTCCTGCGTTCGTTCGTCGAGACTTGATATATAAGGTGGTTTATTGATTAGGATATAGTCATCGTTTTCAAAGATAATGATGTCTTTAAAGTCAATTTTTTTGATTGTATTTTTTATTTTTGGCGTTTCTTTTTCATCGAAAACACTTAAATCGAAGTCGTATTCCATTGCTTTACTGCTTTTTTATGCAAAGCTACGCTTAAACCGGTAAGGTTTTGTCAGCTGTGAAGGTTTTTATGGAATATTATTGATTTTCGACCAATTTTTCAGTCGTATTTTCGATGATTTTGGCAAGTTTGAATTTAAAAGTAGTGCCTTTATCAATCTTGCTCGTGACTGTAATTTTAGAATAATGAGCATTCAAAATGTGTTTAACAATGGCCAAACCGAGGCCAGTTCCGCCAGTATCGCGTGAGCGACTTTTATCAACTCGGTAGAAACGCTCAAAGATACGAGAAAGGTGTTCGGGCTGAATTCCCGGCCCGTCATCATCGACCGATACATGAAAGTGCTTTTTGTCTTCTTCTATTTCTACAATGATTTTGCCATTTTCTTTGCCGTACTTTATCGCATTATCAATGAGATTGGTCAAAACCTGCGTGATACGCTGTTTGTCGGCCTTAACTAAGGCTTTTTCGAGTGTTTTTGGCTTTATTTTGAGTATTACACCTCGACTTTCGGCTTTGTGTTCGAGTTGCTCAAAGATTTCCTGCGTAATGTTTTTTAGGTCGATTTGTTCGAAGTGCATTTTCAAATCGCCTTTTTCTACTTGTGAGAGTGTCACTAAATCTCCAACCAGAGCATCGAGTCCATCGATACTTTTGGCCGCACGATTTAAGAAACGGTCGAGGGTTTTTGGGTCGTCTTTTGCTCCATCAATAAGTGTATGAATAAAGCCTTGAGCGGCAAAAATGGGTGTTTTTAGTTCGTGCGAAACATCAGCCAAAAATTCTCGACGGTATAGTTCCATTTTTTTTAATTCTTCGATTTCAGTTTGCTTTTTAGCTACATAAGTCGAAATCTCAGTATTGAGTTTTTTGATTGGATTGACGCTTTTGAGGAGGCTTTTTCTCGAAATATCAAAATCACGAATTTTGAGTTGTTGAATGGTCTTGGAGATTTGTTCAACTTCCCGAAAAACCAAAAGATCAATCGTATAAAAAACCAAAAAGAAAGTAGCAAAAAAACACGCCACTCCTACTACAAAAAGCATAGCGACCGTTACGTCAGGCACAAAACTTAGAAACGCAATCGATATAAGCGTAATAAAGATTGCCAAAAAAAAAGCTATTATTCGAGGGCTAAAAGACATTCTTTAGTAGATTGTTTAAGCAAATGTAATTGATAATTATCAATTTACAATCGAAATTATACCTCGTCAGTAAACATATAACCTACTCCTTTAAGGGTTTTTATGAAGGTTTCGCCCACTTTTTCACGAACTTTACGGATGTGCACATCAATAGTACGCTCAACTACAAATACATCTGCACCCCAAATTTTTTGCAAAATTTCGTCACGGCTAAAAACTTTATTGGGGTATTGAGCAAGAAAAGATATTAATTCAAATTCTTTTTTTGGCAAAACTATAACATTTCCGTCGGCTTTAGTTACGGTATAATTCAAGCGATTAATAATTAATCCTGCAATTTCAAGGGTATCTCCTATGTCTGTTTTCTGCGATTCACGTCTGAAAAAAGCATTGATTCGACTCATTAAGGCACGGGGTTTTATGGGCTTATTGATATAATCATCCGCACCGAGTTCGAATGCTGCTACTTCCGAATATTCTTCTGAGCGAGCCGTTAGATAAAGAATAAAAGTATTTTTTAGTTCGGGCATAGCACGAATCATACGACCAACCTCGATGCCATCGAAGAAAGGCATCATAATATCAAGAATCACTAAATCTGGGAGGAATTCTTTAGTAACTTCTATTGCTTTTTTACCATCGGGGGCAGAGGCTACCCTATATCCTTCTTTTTCGAGATTATAGACCAATAATTCTACAATATCGGATTCGTCGTCAACTACTAAAACACGGTGAGCAAGACTCATAAGTAGTAATTTTATTTGATGATTTTTTACTTTTGCAAATGTAAGATTAAAAAAACGCTATGAATATTAAGCCAATGTTAAATCTTAATGAAAGGGGAAATATTGTAATGAATCTAAAGACTTATGAGCAATTAAACAAGACTTTCGGTAGAAATAAAATTGAATGTATATCTTTGTAGAGAAGTAAAATGACGATTTATGACCAGTTTTTCTGTTCGATGACGATTTACGAATCAATTTTACATCTATTTGAATTATAATTTAGGAAAAATACCTTAAAAATGGGATTGGAAATTGAGAGAAAGTTTTTGGTAAATCATGCAAAATGGGCTGCTACCAAAAAACCAAAAAGAGAGTTTTATAGGCAAGGTTACATGTTGACTGACCCAAATAAGACTATTAGAATAAGAGCAACTGATACAAAGTGTTTTCTTACAATTAAGGGAAAAACCGAAGGAGCAACTCGTGCCGAATTTGAGTACGAAATACCCAAAGAAGAAGCTATTCAACTGCTAGATATGTTTGCAGTTTCGAATTTGACTAAATATAGATACAAGGTGTTTTTAGCCGAAAAACTTTGGGAAGTTGATGTGTTTTTGGGAGAAAATGAAGGTTTGATTTTAGCTGAAATCGAGCTTTCCAGAGAAGATGAAACCTTTGATTTACCCGATTGGGCGGCCGAAGAAGTAACTGGAGTAAATAAATATTATAATTCTAATTTATCTACTTTCCCGTTTAATCGTTGGTAAAACACTAAATTTCACCAGTTGAAACAAGTTGCTTGAAGAATCAAAGGTTGTTGATTTACTTTCATACGTATTAAGTCGTGTTGATGAAAATTATCTAAACCTTTGATTCTTTTAGAAACCTATTTTAATAGGTTTTTTTAAGATATTATTATTTTTCCACCTTCAAAACCCCAAAAGCTTCAGGTCGGTGAAAACGAGGAACTTCACCGCTCATGGTTGGGCTCCAGCAGAGGTATGCACACGTATCAGGCTTACCAGACCAGTCAGAATTTGTGTGCGATTTTAGTGAGATTATTCTATAAAAATTTATGCGATAAGTATCACTTTTACCGCCCAATAAGGCCCATGGAATTTGCATCTTTCCTGACCAACTATCTGAAGTTTTGTTGGCCGAATGAATAATTTTTGCATCATCATGGCTCACAAAATCCAAACTTTCGGGAGCTTCTTGGCTTGGATTCTCTATCCAACCAGAAAAAAGAGCATTATTTGGGTTAATTTCTAATTCTAAATAACGAGTAGGAATAGCTGATCCTTCGGCAATAAAAAGCTCGAAAACCTCTTGATTATACATTTCACTGTTATGTTTTGTATAGGAATTTTGTGCCACAAAAGGGTTTTGTAAGCAACTAAATTCAATACTCAAATATTGGTCGTCGGCATTTAGTTTTACTTCGGTTGTTTGGCTTGCAGATTTGCCGTCAGTAGCATTTTTGAAATGATTTTCTGGAAGTTTAGTCCACACGTTTTTCTGTAAATTGATTGTTGGGTTTGCACTCATAGCAAATAAAATGATGTATAAAAATTGAAGCATAGAAAAATAGTTTTACCAAACATAAGTAGCCACGGAGCCAGCATCAAGCATGGTAGTTATTTGTTTATTATAATAACGAATATTGAATTCTTGTGTTGTGCTACCATCGTTTTGTACAATCAGAACAGTTTTGCCCGATGGAGTTTTGAAGGCTACATTCGGCAACGACGTTGTAATATTTGAGGCGATTCTGACCGAATTAGGGCGAACAAACTTTGAAGCATGTGCAATTACATAATATGCTGGATTTCGAGTAATGTCTTGCCCAATCGTAATGGCTCCCAAACATTCAGTACAACCTCCATCAGTATGAGGGTTTTGCTGTGGGTCTGATGCCAAATTCCACTCTAAAACTGTTTTACACCAATTGCGAGAAGCACCTATGACTAAGTTTTTGATATGCCACGAAAAATCACCCGCAAAATTGCCAGGAGCACCAATCCATTGCTCGGTAAAATATAGGTTTTTGTCGGGATGGGCTTCGTGAACACTCCTGATATTCTCTACATTTCCACCATATAAGTGAAAAGCCGAGCCATCAATGTATTTTCTAGCTTCTGCATCATTCAAAATACTGATTGGATAATCGGGGCGGTCGGCGTTATGGTCGTAAATGATGATTTTTGTTGAGATTTTTACCAGTTTGAATGCTGGACCTAGATTATTCTTCACAAAAGCGGCTTGTGCATCTTGAAGCATCAGTAAACTTGGATTGTTTCCAGAATGTAGTGGCTCGTTCTGAATCGTAAGGGCATCAATCAAGATACCTTCTTTTTTCATTTCCTGAATATATTTTGCCAAATACTGAGCATAAACGCCATAATATTCTGTTTTTAGGCTTCCTCCTTTAAAATTATTGATGGTTTTCATCCAAGTTGGTGGCGACCATGGCGAACCCAAAATCTTGATTTTTGGATTAATTGCCAGAATCTCTTTTAATACTGGAATCAAATGTTTTTTGTCTTCTGCCAAACTAAATTTACTGAGTTTTTGGTCAGTTTCGCCCGATGGTAAGTCATCATAAGAGAAAACATGGTCGTCAAGGTCAGATGCTCCTAGGCTTATGCGTAAATAACTTACTCCAATATTATTGCCGTCTGTGGCAAACAATTCTTTTAGGATTCTTGCTCTTTCGGCTGCATTCATTTGGCTCAAAAGCTTTGTACTTCCGCCCGTAAGTGTGTAGCCAAAACCATCTATTTGTTGGAATTTTTTTGTATCATCTACATAAATGCTCGGTGAAGTATTGCTGATTTTATCAAAACTAAGGGTATTTGATTGTTTTTGAAATAAAACAGATTTATCGGTTTTGGTGAGCCATGTTTCTACGTTTTGGGCATTCGTCTGCAAAACCCATGTACAAAGCAAAAGAGTGGAAAGTTTTTTCATAATAGTTTTGTTTGAATATATTCGCAATATATAGAAAAAGATTGTTTATTAAAATGCTGAAAAATTAAATTGTCTCTTTACCAAATAACAAAAGAGAGGTACTATTCTTCGGAATAATACCTCTCTTTTTTTTAAAATTTGCAAAACACTATTTTATTGTAGCTACTTCTCTTTTCGGAAGCATTTTCTTGCTGCGAGTTTTAACTATCTTTCTTTGTTGTGGTAATTGTTTTTTCTCAAAATGCTCTGTTTGAACAACTGGCGTTGATGCGGTTGGAGTTATTGGCTTAGCTTCAGCAACTGGTGTTTCAGCAATCGGTGGAACAATCTCAACTTTCGGTGCAACAGCAACTCTTTCACTGATTCCATTGTCTATTTTAGACGCTTCACATTGTTTAATCGCATCATCTATTTCCTTGTGATTCCAACCATCAGTTTTTCCTTGTTCATATAGCGAAATTGCTTTTTCTAGCATTAGGTTTATTTCTTTTGCCGAATTTTGTTTCAATGCTAATTTCTGCCAATTAGTTGCTTCTTCGATTGACAATTGTGGCAAAATCGGAGCGTGAAAATCATCAGGATTTAATTCGAGCAGTTCGCGAAGCTTGGTTTTTGCATCATAATATTGCTTGGAAGCACGTAAATCAAGAAACTGTTTAGTAAGCGAAATAGCAGTATTACATTGTTGGGCAAACTGATTTTCGATTAGATTTGTACCATAAAGGTTACGATAAAGAAAGAAAGCATGAAAATAATCGCCTTTTTTGAAAAGTTCGTCAGCGTAAGCACGGTGGGTTTGAGAGAGGCTTACAAACGGGAAAAATAAACCCATAAGAAGCACACGATTCATGGTTTTAAAGTACTTGTTCATTGTCTTTTGAATTTATTATGGGTAAAGGACAAGTCAAGATACAATCATCGTATATAAAGAAAGTTTTTGTGAGTAATATTTTTTAAAGGTATTTAGCCTAAAACGGCTTAAGGGAAGGTTTTATTGTTTTTTTTCTCAAAAACATTTAATAGAATCGGGTTGGATAGGGTGCTGACCCATCGACCCGATTCTAGTCAGTTATTTTATATTTTGGTCAAGTGCATAAGCGTAGCTAAACCTCTGATTGTTCTGCGAGAAGTGCCTTTAATATAAACCTCGCCTGTGATTTCAGCAACGTGTTTTTCACGGTCAACGATCATAACCGTAAAAATAACCTCGTATTCGGTATCAACAAACATTGGAAACATGTACTCCGTTTCTTGTTTCATATATATCGAACCTTCGCCTGGAAATTCCATTCCCAAGATGCGAGTAAATACGCTACTACTCAAATGCCCATGAATAATCGGACGCTTGAAACGCGTGGTAGCCGCAAATTCAGCATCAAGGTGCAAAGGGTTTTTATCGCCAGTGACTTCGGCAAATTTTATTACATCTTCCTGCGAAAAACTAAAACTTTGGCGGTAAGTATCTCCTATTTCTAAAAGCATATTGAGTTTTGTATTCTTAAATAATTGTCAAAAATAGTAAAAAAAAAGCCATCCCAAAAGGACTGACTGATTTTGTTCTATTGGCCATAAATTAGAAATATGTATATTGAGCAGTCTATCTATTTTTTAAAGCAAAAGTTGTTTTGTTATATTCTTCTTACCGAAGGTCTTTGAGAAGTTTCATTTAAGAGGAAAAAAAAATAGGTTTAAAAACAGGGCACAAAGCTTTATAAATGTTAAAATAATTGTTTTAAAGATTTTTTGCAGGATTTTTGGTGGTGTTTTTCTTAAAAATAGATTAAAAAAAATATTAATAAACGATATAAAAATACTATTTTTGACATAAGTTTTGAATCGAAAAACTCGTTTTAAAACCATAAAGCAAGCAAACTATTCAAAACTACAAAACTTATGATGACACCCCTCAAAAGGCTGATGCTTACGCTATTTTGCCTACTTGTTATTAAACAATCGTTCTCTCAGCAGAATATTCCACTACCCGAACACCCTAGACCAGATTTTGAACGCTCTGAATGGCTCAATTTGAACGGAAATTGGGCTTTTGAATTTGATAAAAACGATGTAGGTGAAAAGGCACAGTGGCAGAAAGGCATTAAGAAATTTACTCAAACTATCTCAGTTCCATTTCCATGGGGTTCGCCTCTTTCGGGCGTTAAAGATGAAGCAGATATTGCGTGGTATAGTAAGAAAATAACGATAAAACCTGAATGGAAAGGTAAACGAGTTTTTGTAACCATCGGAGCATCGGACTGGAAAACTACCGTTTGGCTCGATGGTAGAGAACTGGGCAGCCAAGAAGGGGGATACACGCCTTTTTCGTTTGAATTAGCCAATTTAAAGTACGGATCTGCACAAAACTTAGTAATAAAAGTCGATGACAAACGCCGTGATTTTACGCTTTACGGCAAGCAAGGCTACGGAAATGCTCGTGGACTTTGGCAAACGATTTATGTAGAAGCTCGTGGACAAAATTTCTTAGATGCGGTGCATTTTACGCCAGATATTGACAAAAATCAAGTAAAAGTAACGGCTTACTTAGGAAATTCAGCATCGAAAGACCTTGATTTAGAATTGACGATTAACGGAAACCAGAAGATTTCGATACGTGAAACTTTCCCGAAAGGAAAAACGCAACATTCGTTTACAGTGCCAATTCCATCGCCAAGATTATGGACACTCGAAGACCCGTATTTGTACGAAACAAATGTAAAACTGGCCGATGATGAAGTGAAATCTTATTTCGGAATGCGTAAGATTTCGACCGTCAATCTACCAAATACCAATTATAAATATATTGCTCTCAATAACAAGCCAGTTTACATGCAATTGGCTCTCGACCAATCGTATCATCCAACGGGCTTTTATGCTTTTCCGACCGATGAATTTATGAAAAACGAAATTCTTTTGGCTCGAAATATTGGGTTAAATGGCATACGGACGCACATCAAAGTTGACGTGCCGCGTAAACTTTATTGGGCTGATAAATTGGGAGTTTTGGTGATGTCTGATTTGCCGAATTTCTGGGGAGAACCTGACAAAAATGCTCAAAAAGAATCAGAATATACGCTTCACGAGATGATAAAACGTGATTATAATCATCCTGCGATTTTCTCTTGGATTGTCTTCAACGAAACTTGGGGTTTGAAAACAAAACAAGAAGTTAACGGCAAAAAACAAAGCGTGTATCTACCCGAAACCCAAAAATGGGTTGCTTCGGTATATCGTTTGGCAAAATCTCTTGATGCTACTCGTTTGGTTGAAGATAACTCAATTTGTTGCGGAGCAGGTCATACCGAAACTGATATTAACTCGTGGCACGAATATTTGCCAGGTTCGGGTTGGGAAAAACATTTGAAGGAAATCGACGAAAAAACGTTTGTTGGTAGTCAGTTTCATTATGAAAGCGGAACGCCGCCCGAGGGTTACACTCAAACCGATGTGCCAAATATCAACTCAGAATGTGGAAATGTTTGGGGCTACGAAGGAAGCACGGGCGATGTAGATTGGAGTTGGGATTATCATCGAATGATAAATACTTTCAGAAAATATCCAAAAATTGCGGGTTGGCTTTATACTGAGCATCACGATGTGATTAATGAATGGAATGGCTATTTTAGATTCGACCGCTCAGAGAAAGAAACGGGCGTTGGTGAATTGGTTGATGGCATGTCAATCAAAGATTTTCATTCGGATATTTATATTTCAGCGGGTAACGAAATCAGTCGCAGCGTAAAACCAAAAGAGGAGATTACTTTACCTCTATACCTATCAGTTATGACGGATAAAGATTTAGGCAAAAACCTAAATCTGAAAGTACAAATGTATGGTTATGATGCTTTGGGTCAGAAAAAAACTTGGGGAAATATGACCAAAACTGTTCCGTATCAAGCATGGCTACAAAAAGAACTCGAACCAATAAAACTTACCATGCCCGATGAAAAATCAGTAGTGATTGCAGCCTTGATTTTGGAAGATAACGCTGGAAATGTTGTACATCGCAATTTCACCACATTTATTGTTGAAGGTAAAACTCCAAGCGAAATGACACTTTTAAGTGGCAAAAAAGCCAAATTGATAAGCATTGAGCCAAAAAACTTTAGTGATGCACGTTGGAGTAAAAAACAATGGAATATTCTCGACGGACTAAAAGTAAACGGGGCAGGAAGTGGCTATTTTGAATACAAAATCAAGATTCCGATTGATACAAAGTTTGAAAGTGCAACATTTGTGGCAGAGGTTTCGTCAAAACAACTTTTTGCCAAAGACAAAGAAAACTCACAAATAAAAAATACTGACTATATGCTTGGGGCAAAAGCCGAGCCAAGTCAAAACAAAAATGCATATCCAATGACCGACACTTCACGCTACCCAAGTGCAGTTTCGGTAAAAATCAATGGTATTTTTGTAGGAAGATACGACCTTAGCAATGACCCAGCCGACCACCGTGGTATTTTGTCTTGGCACAATCAGCCACAAGATAAAAAATTGTATGAAGCAGGCTCGTATGGTTATCGTTTAGGAGTAAATATTCCACAAAAAGCCCTCGAATTGGCTCGTTCGACTGGCGAATTAATTATAAGACTCGAAGTAGATGAAAGTCTCGCAGGTGGTTTGGCGATTTATGGCGATAAATTCGGCCGCTATCCGATGAATCCTACGGTTATTTTGGTCACCCAAACCGTAGAAAATCCCTAAAGATAAAATTTAATAAAAAAATATGTAAAAGGTTTTTTTATTAAATTAAAATGTTAATTTTTGTATACAAAATGAAAAAGAATGTCAGTTCTAACAATTAGAATACAGAGCGAATTTCAACGACAAAAAGCGATTATATTCTTTAAAAAGCATAATATTGATATTTTGCAAGAAGAAGATGATGATATCCCTTTTGACGGAAAACCGTTGACTGAAAATGAACTCGAAACTCATCTTGAAGAATCTGCAAAAGGAAAGTACATATCTCTTGAGGCATTTAAACAAGAACTTAAATCGTGGAATTAGAAGAATTTAGCTATTCGATCGAAATTTCAGAGAGATTTAGGAAAAGTTTTAAAGAAATTTTAGATTACATGTTAGTTGTTTTCTACAAATCTTATACGGTTTATCAAAAAGAAGTTACTGAACGAATTGAACAAATTTGTGAATATCCTGAGTCTTTTACTATTCTCAAAAAAGTAAAATCAGGGAAACTGTTTAGATTTGCTAAATTTAAACAGTTCAAAATTTTCTTTTTCGTTGAAAACAATAGCGTTTTTATTGTGGATAATATACACGAAAAAAGAAGTCCAAAAAGTTTAAACTTTATTGATAAGGTTTAATAAACTATAAAAGGGGGCTGTCAATCTAAAATTGACAGCCCCCTTTTACTTTTAAATACTAATTTTCCAGTTTTTCCAATAACCAATGTCAATTCACCTTAGGCCCCGGATTTATAATAACCTCAACTGGTTTTCTTGGATGTCCTACGTTAGGTGTTGTTTGTGTTGGAGTATTTGGTTGCTTTGTATTTTTATCAATCATTTCTGGTAGCGGCGATGATGTTTCTTCCATCGGAATTTTTGTTTCTTTAATCGAATACTGACATTGTTTAATTGCCAAAACCGACTCTTCCATCAAACCCTCTTTGGCAGCTTGATAGTAAAAAGACATTGCTTTTTTAAGCATATCGGCCGTAGCGGCTGGTGTACGCTGACGCATCGCATAACGCTGCAATTCTGTTCCTTGAGCTAATGTAATATGAGCAATCTGCCCACGATTTGGGTCATTGGGGTTCATACTTACCAATTCCAGTAGGTTTTCTTTGGCAGGTGCGTATCTTTGCAGAGCAAAATAATCCTTAAATTTTTTTGTAAGATATAGTGCATGCGAACTGTTCTTTATTTGCTCACTGATTTCGCTTAAGGCCTCAAATTCTGGTAAATTTGCACATTCACGGTATTTGAAGAAGGCATCCCAATAACGTCCCGATTTGAAATAAGTATCGGCTTCATCGAGCATGTACGCACGAGAAACTTGGGCATTACTTGCCAAAGGCAGTAAAATAATCCAAGAATTGAGAGTAATAAAACGAAAGAGTTTCATAAAATATGATAAATTTGAGCCAGTTATTAAACAAGAAAACGAATATAAAGGTTTGAATATCAATAAATTATAGTGTTTGGGTCATGATTGTTTCGATATATCTTTTATAACGTACTTTATTGCAAAATTATTGAATATTTACCATTAAAAACAATTTGCCTTTGCAAAAATTCATCATTGATATACATAATTTTACAGCTCAATACTCTGATTTAGTGATTGAAGAAAACCCTGTTGGGTTTCCTGACACGCCTTTTAGCTATTTATATTTTCCAGAAAAAAAATTAGTTTTGCATTGTGTTTTTCTAGAAAATGCAATAGATGTTTCTACTTTTTTTCAGAAAATCAGTCAATTATTTGCCCAAAAAGATTTAAGAGTTATTCATCTTTGGGAAGATATTTGGCAAACTAAACGAAGCATTGTTGAGTCGAGATTAATGTCCTTGTTTGGTAAGAGCGAAACAATTCCGGCCCGACTAACCCAAGTACAACGAATCGACAAACCAACGATGGATAAGTTTCTGATAAACAATCATTTACAGAGCAAAGTCAATGCCAAATTAAAGTATGGCTTGTTTCTGCCCAGTCGCTATTTTAGGGTTATTCAGAATGAAAGAGTTTTGCAAGAAAATATTAATAAAGAGGCGTTTTTGGTAGCAATAGCATCGTTTAGTAATGCCAAAAAAATCATCAGAGAAGGACAAGAATATCGCTCTTATGAATTGATTCGATTTGCTAATTATAAAGGTTTTACGGTGGTTGGCGGTCTGAATAAACTCTTAAAAATGTTTATTGACGAACAGGCTCCCGACGATATTATGACTTACGCTGACGCCGATTGGTCAGACGGAACAAATTACGAAAAAATAGGTTTTGAGAGAATCGAACTAACATCTCCGCTGACTTTTGAGCTTGATAATGAAACTTTTACAAGAAAATTGGGCGATGAAAACTCAAAAAATAAGATTTACAATTCAGGAAATTGGAAGTTTTTGATGAAATTGAAAGATGATGCAGAAACAGAATAATCAACCTTTAATTGTGATTTTGGGGCCAACGGCTTCGGGAAAAACGAAGTTGGCAGTCAATGTAGCATCAAAACTTAATGGCGAAATCATCAGTGCCGATAGCCGACAAGTTTATCGAGGAATGAGCATTGGAACGGGCAAAGATTATGAAGAATATTTGCAATTTTTCCAGCAAAATCACGATTGGCCTGCGGGCATTGAAGGCTTACATTTGATTGATATTGTGGAAGCGGGAGATAGCTATAATGTGGCATTCTTTCAAAGAGATTTTCAGAAAGCTTATCAAAATATTATTTCTCGCAATAAAACTCCGATTTTGTGTGGCGGAACAGGAATGTATATTGAAGCAGTTTTACGAAATTATGAAGATACACAAGTGCCTATCAGTCAGGGGTTTAGAGATGAATTATGGCTAAAAACTGATGCTGAGCTATTATCCATTTTTCAAGAAAAATATTTTCAAGAAAATGCTGATATTTCCACAAGAAAAAGATTGATTCGTGCGATAGAAATTGGCAAATGGAAGTTGGAAAATGTAGATTTGAAAAAAGAAGTTTTTAATCTATTTCTCAATATTAATAAGATTGTTTTTGGAATAAATATACCAGTAGAAATTCGCAGAAAAAGAATCACCAAACGCTTACACGACCGACTAAATAATGGGCTGATTGAAGAGGTAAAATCTTTGCTCGAAAGCGGCATTTCGGCCGAAAAATTAATTTTCTACGGACTTGAATATAAGTTTATTACCGAATATTTAGTTGGTGATTTATCTTATGATGAAATGTCCAAACGCCTCGAAATAGCAATTCACCAATTTGCCAAACGTCAAATGACTTTTTTCAGAAGTATGGAGCGTAAAGGTATCAAAATCAATTGGTTAGATGGAATGCAAACGGTTGAGAATATGACTGAAGAGATAGTTAGCGTAATAAAAATGAAATAATTTTTATTGAACCCATTTATAGTTAAACATTCACCGTCGCTCGGGCGACCCCGTAATCATTAACAATGCGTACAGTAGCCATTTTTATTTTCGATGATGTAGAAGTTTTGGACTTCGCAGGCCCGTTTGAGATTTTTGGAGTAACTGGCAGACAAAATGGGGGAGAAGGCCTTTTTGATGTTTTCACCGTTGCCGAAAAGCCAAAAATTGCCGCTCGAAATAACTTAATCATTGAATCAACTTATACTTTTGAAAACTGCCCAACGCCCGATATTTTATTAATTCCAGGCGGTGGAGGATTTCGTCCCGATGGCACGCCTCTTGGTACTCGTCGAGAAGTAAATAATCAAAAACTACTTAATTGGGTACTAGAAATGAATGATAAAGTAGAATTACTCTTATCGGTTTGTACAGGTTCATTGATTTTGGGCAAAGCAGGTTTGCTCGAAGGACTTTCGGCTACAACTCACTTTAAGGCCGTTGAACAAATGCGAGAGGCTGCTCCAAATACCCAAATTTCCCCAGAAAAACGATGGGTTGATAATGGTCGAATTATTTTGTCGGCTGGTGTTTCGGCAGGAATTGATATGTCGTTGTACGTTGTTTCAAAACTTCATGGTAAAGCCATTGCGGTTGATACAGCTACTTATATTCAGTATGATTATTGGAAGTAAGGCTCAACACTTTGCCATCAATATCGCTTGTTGTGTAGGTGTATACCTAGTATTGTCTTTGACGAGCGGCTAATGAATTTCAGAGCGTGGATTTAGCTCAGAAATCAGAAAATGTCCTTCCGTTGGTGGCATTATCGAAATATCGCAACGTACTTCTATTAAACCAATTTGTTCGTGCTTCATACCTCGGCGTTCTTTGCTTAAATAATCGTATTGTAAAAGTGGGGCTTGCCCGAAATAATTACCCGTTTTTATGGTCATGGCCAATTTATGAATGGCCGTATAATCTTGCTCGAAAGTTTGTTTTGATTTAGGTAATAATACTTGTAATAAAACTATCAGTATTGTTTGTAAGCAGTATTATCATCGGACAAATACTTCATTTCTTCAAACTTCTGACCAAATGTATTTTGTAAAGCAAACCAGTAAAAAGTTATTAAAAAGGCGAATCTCATTGTAACTTCGAGAGAATGTATGTCTTTATCCCTTCAAAATCAGTGCTATAAAACCATTCAAAAGCATCTTGATTTTTAAACCAAGTCATTTGGCGTTTGGCATATCGACGAGAATTTCGCTTCAAAAGATCTACCATTGTGGCAAAATCATAGTTTCCATCAAGGAATTCAAAAACTTCTTTATAGCCTACAGTCTGCAAAGCATTATGATTTCGGTAATTAATCAAACCCCTAGCTTCTTCTATCAAACCATTTTTTAACATCAAATCCATGCGGAGATTTATCCGTTCGTATAGTTGTTGACGTGGGCGTTCGATGCCAATTTTGATGATATTGAAACTTCGTTCGATACTATTTTTTTTATGAAATGAAGAAAATGCTCGTCCCGAATTCAAACAAACTTCCAAAGCCCGGACCACTCTTTGAGAGTTTTGCAAATCGGCAGTTTCACAATATTCGGGGTCGAGTTTTCGGAGCTCTTCTGCCATTATCTCGAGTTCGCCTTTTTCCAATCTTTGCATCAATTCTTCTCGTAATGCGAGTGGAGCTTCTGGCATTTCGTCGAGTCCGTCGGTGATGGCTTTCACGAAAAGTCCTGAGCCACCCGTCATAATCGCTACTTTTTTTCGCTTAAAAATATCATTTTCGAGCAATTTGATGGCATCTCGCTCAAAATCTCCCGCACTATAATATTCATTGATACTGTGAGAATCAACAAAATGATGTACCACACTACCCATTTCTTCTGGGGTGGGTTTGGCCGTACCGATGTTTAATTGTTGATAAAACTGTCGAGAATCGCACGAGAGAATGTCGGTATCAAACGCTTTAGCGAGTTTTACACACAAATGGGTTTTGCCGACCGCCGTTGGTCCGACAATAATTATTAAGTTACTTTTTGTTGAGTATTCAGTCAGATTTTCAGAAATTGACATTTGTCGTTTATTAAAAGTGTCATTTCAAAGGAATCTGTTAGCGACAAAAATAGATTCCAACTGAATGACAAGAAAGAAAAATATTTGCAAAATTAGTCTTAATTCCATTCAATCATTTGTTCTTTCACTAATTCATCATTGAAAAACATGGAATTTTTGCTTTTTCTTGTCGCAATTGCTGTCGGAGGAATTGCCGCTTGGCAGATATTCGATTGGATGTACGGAAAAAAACTGCGTGATAATAAGGAGGAACTTCGTCAAGAATCAACGCTTTTACTAGAACGCATCGAAAAAGTTTTCAAGGTAGTGATGGCCGAAGGAT
>Ga0247831_1001552_pt1 | contig 42333 bp, 32 predicted proteins | sample LaCruzMarch2015__9_FD_192406 | JGI IMG/M metagenome (GOLD analysis project Ga0247831, IMG submission 192406) | Freshwater microbial communities from meromictic Lake La Cruz, Castile-La Mancha, Spain - LaCruzMarch2015_1m | ecosystem: Environmental > Aquatic > Freshwater > Lake | place: Spain...
GAGCGAGGCCAGAAGGGATTGGCGGCGGAGCCGCCCCTTCTCTCGCGCTGCTCGTCGTGAGCGGTCGGCGACCCGTCCGTCCGCCCGGTCCCGCCGTGTCCCTTGTGATCCCGCAGTGCCCGCTGTGATGAAACCCTGCCGTTACCGCGCACCCGGGCGAGAGGGAGACCCCTCACCCTTTCGCGCAAGTCCGATCACCTGACGGCTCTCGGGCGCTCAAGCCCTCTCCCGCCGGGAGAGGGAGGGCTATTGCCGCTCCAGCCGGGCGGCGAAGAAGCCGTCGAGGCTGCCGCGCTCGGCCCACATGGAGGGGAGGATGCGGAGCCAGCCTTCGGGGGTCAGGGCCTCCGGCGGAGCGCCGAGGGCCGCCGGGTCGGCGGGGGTGGTGCGGAAGGCGGGGTTGCGGCGCAGGAAGGCGATGACCTGGGTCTCGCCCTCCTCGCGCTCCAGCGAGCAGACGCAGTAGACGAGGCGACCGCCGGGGGCGACGCGGAGCGCAGCGGCGTCGAGCAGGCGGTGCTGGACGTCGGCCAGTTTGGCGACCTCGGCGGGCCTTGTGGCGCGCAGGACCTCGGGGTTGCGGCGCAGCGTGCCCGTGGCCGTGCAGGGCGCGTCCAGCAGGACGGCGTCGAAGGTGCGGGGGTCGTCCCAGTCCTCGCCGTTCGCCACGACGACCTCGGCCGACAGTCCGGTGCGCTCCAGATTCTGGTGCAGGCGGCGCAGACGGGGTTCCGAGCGATCCATCGCCGTGACGGTGGCCCCCGAAGCCGCGATCTGCAGCGTCTTGCCCCCCGGCGCGGCGCACAGGTCAAGCGCGGTCTCTCCGGCTTTCGGAGCCAGAAGCCGCACGGGCACGGCGGCCGCTGCGTCCTGGACCCACCAATCGCCGGCCTCATAGCCGGGCCATGCCGTGAGGTCGCCGCGCGAGCCGGCGCGGACGGTGCCGCCGGGCAGGACCGTGCCGTCCAGCGCCCCGGCGAGAGCCGCGGCATCGACGCCGGGCTTGAGGCTGAGGTCGGTGGGGGGCTCCTCGCGCGCGGCCAGGGCGATGGCTTCGAGGGTGGACTGCCCCCAGGTCTGGGCCCAGCGGGCGGCGATCCAGTCGGGCAGGTTGGAACGGGCGGTGGTCAGGCCGGGGCCCTCGCGCTCGATCCCGCGCAGGACGGCATTGACCAGGGCCTTGTAGGGGCGGGTCTTGACGCCCCGCTCGGCCAGTTTGACGGCGGTCGAGACCGCTGCGAAGGCCGGCGTACCGAGGACCAGCGTCTGGGCCAGGGACACCCGCATCAGGGTGCGCACGGCCTCGGGCGGCGACTTCTTCAGCCGCTGGTCCAGGATGTGGTCGATCTCGCCCAGCCGACGCAGGGCCGCCATGGCGACGGCACGGGCGAAGGCGCGGTCGGGTCCGGGCAGGGCCGCCAGTTCCGGCAGCGCCATGGCCTCGTCCAGCCCGTTGCGACGCTCCAGGGCGGCGTTCAGCAGGATGCCCGCCCCGACCCGCGCCTCGACGCCGATATCGGAGGCGCCGTCGTCCTCGGGCGGCCGGACGATGGGCTCGCGACGGGGGCCGCGCGCCTTGTCGGCCATGCGGCGGCCGCGTGCGGACGAGCTTTGCCCTGCGGGGCCGCGCCCACCGCTCAAACCGACACCTGGGTGCCGAGCTCGACCACGCGTCCCGGCGGGATGTGGAAGAAGTCGGTGGGGTTGGCGGCGTTCCTCATCAGGAAGATATACAGCTTGTCCTGCCACAGGGGCATGCCGCGTGTGGCCGACGGCACCACCGAACGACGGCCGAGGAAGAAGCTGGTCGACATGATGTCGAACTTCAGCCCCTGCTTGCGGCACAGGCCGAGCGCGCGGGGCACGACGGGGCTCTCCATGAAGCCGTAGTTCAGGGTGATCTTCCGGAAGTCGTCGTTGATGGGTTCCATCACGAACCGCTCGCTTTCGGGCACCCGGGGCCGGTCCAGCGTCTTGACCGTCAGGATGATGTTCTTCTCGTGCAGAACCTTGTTGTGCTTGAGGTTGTGCATGAGGGCGACCGGGGCGACGTCGGGGTCGGAGGTCAGGAAGACGGCCGTGCCGGGGGCGCGGTGCGGCGGCCGGGCCCGGAGCATCTCGATCAGGTCGATGAGCGGCAGGCTGTCCTTTCGGGCCTTGGCCGTCAGGATCTGCGAGCCCCGTGTCCAGGTCCACATGATGGTGACGAGGCCGGCGCCCAGCACCAGCGGCATCCAGGCCCCCTGCGGGATCTTGAGCATGTTCGACGTCATGAAGACGAGGTCGATGGCCACCAGCGGGGAAATGGCGGCGAGGCTGAGCGGCACCGACCACTTCCACAGATTGCGAACGATGAACCAGGCCAGCAGGCTGTCGACGAACATGGAGCCGGTGACCGCGATCCCGTAGGCGGCGGCCAGGGCCGAGGAGGACTGGAAGGTCACCAGCAGCGCCAGCACCCCGACCATGAGCAGGGAGTTGACCGCCGGGACATAGATCTGGCCGGCCTGGCTCTCGGAGGTGTTGAGGATGGCCATGCGCGGCAGAAGGCCCAGCTGCACCGCCTGTTGCGTGACCGAAAAGGCGCCGGTGATCACGGCCTGGCTGGCGATCACCGTGGCGATCGTCGCCATGATCAGGACGGGCCAGTAGGCGAACTCGGGCACCATCATCCAGAAGGGGTTCTCGGCGGCCGACCGATCGGACAGGACGAAGGCCCCCTGGCCCAGATAGTTCAGCGTCAGGCAGGGCAGGACGACCCAGATCCAGCCGGCGCGGATCGGGCTCTTTCCGAAATGGCCCATGTCGGCATAGAGGGCCTCGGCCCCGGTGACGGCCAGAAAGACGCTGCCGAGGATGACAAAGCCGAGAAAGCCGTTGTCCAGCAGAAAGACCACGCCGTAGTGCGGCGACAGGGCCCGCAGGATCGAGATATCGTCGAAGATGTGATAGACGCCGAGCGCCGCCAGGATCAGGAACCAGGCGAGCGTCAGCGGCCCGAAATACCGCGCCATCGAGCCGGTGCCGCGCGACTGGATCATGAACAGGGCGATCAGGATACCGGCGGCGATCGGCAGGACGTAGGGCGTCAGGGACGGCCCTATGCCGGGCGCGTCCTTCAGGCCCTCGACGGCCGAGAGCACCGAGATCGCCGGGGTGATGACGCCGTCCCCGTAGAACAGGGCCGCGCCGCACACGCCGAGCAGGAAGATGGCGGCGCTGCGCCGGCCGACCGCGTGCTGGGCCAGAGCCATGAGGGCCAGGGTGCCGCCCTCGCCCTTGTTGTCCACGCGCATGAGGAAGACGACGTATTTGATCGTGACGACGAGGATCAGGGCCCAGAACACCAGCGAGACGACGCCCAGCACGGCCAGTTCGGCCGTTCCGCCGCTGCGCGAATGATGCAGGGCCTCGCGCATGGCGTAGAGCGGGCTGGTGCCGATGTCGCCGAACACGACGCCGATGGCGCCGATGATCAGGGCCATCTTGCCGGATTTGGGGGCGTGGCCGTGACCGCCGGAGCCCGCGGGTGCAGGCGCTCCGTCGGGGGCCGTCGGAAGCGGGGCGGGGGGAGCGCCGTCGCCGGGGGAGCTGTCCCCTGCCATGTGTATCCTCCGGGCCCCGCCGTGCGCGGGCCCATCAAAGCCGAGCGCCTTTAGGCTCATTGCACGGGGCTTTCAATCGCGGCCCGGAGGTTTCGCGTCCGCAAGGCGGGGCCCGGCATTTGTGTATCCGCTCAAGGCCCTCTAGCCTGTCCTGCTGGAACCCGAAAAAATGTCAGACAGTCAACGCTTTCCCGTCGCCGCCCACGCCTTGGCCTATCTGGCGCACAAGGGGGCGTATGATGCCGGCCACGCCGCGGCCAGCGCCGTCATGGCGGCCTCTGTGCCGACCAATCCCGTGGTGATTCGCCGGGTGACGGCGCTTCTGGCCAAGGCCGGGCTGATCGCGACACGGCCCGGGGCGTCGGGGGGCTCGTGGCTGCTGCGGCGCCCCGAGGACATCCGGCTGGACGAGGTGCTGAAGGCGGTGAACGGCTGTGCCCACCTCGGCTCGCCCCCGGCCGGGGCCAAGGGGTGCCCCATCGGGCAGCACATCCCCCGTCAGGTCGGCAAGGTCCTGACCCTCGCCGATCAGGCCGCGTCCGAGGCCCTGTCCAGGATCACCATCGCCGACCTTCTGGCCGAAAACGCGCCGGCGCTGGCCGGGGTGAGCATCCACGGCTCGTGCAGCGCGGCGATCCGGGCGGCGGAGACCGCGCCGGCGTGAGCCGTGCGGCCGGTCAGGGGCGGCGCGTCCTGATCACGGGCGCCTCGGCCGGCATCGGGGCCGCCCTGGCCCGCGTCCATGCCGAAAAGGGCTGGGACCTGATCCTGACCGCGCGACGCGAGGCGGCGCTGGAGGCGCTGGCAGCGGAGATCCGGTCCGCGCACGGCGTCGATGCGGCGGTGATCCCCGCGGACCTGTCCCGCGCCGACGCGCCGGGGGCCCTGGTCGATGCGGTGACGGCGCGGGGCCTGACCGTCGACGGCCTGATCAACAATGCGGGCTTCTCGCGCACCACCGGCTTTCTGCAGACCGGACCCGAGGCCCATGAGGCCATGATCCGGGTCATGCTGACTGCGCCGGTCGCCCTGTCGCGCCTGCTGCTGCCGGGCATGGTGGAGCGGGGCTTTGGCCGGGTGATCAATGTCGCCTCGCTGGCCGGCCAGATGCCCGCGACCGGCGGCGACACCCTGTACGGGCCGATCAAGAGCTTTCTGATCAAGGCGTCGCAGGGGCTGTGGCTGGAGACGCGGGGGACCGGCGTGCACGTCACCGCCCTGTGCCCCGGCTATACGCTGACCGAGTTCCATGACGTCAACGGCAGCCGCGAGCGGGTGTCGGGTGCCTATCCGGCCTGGATGTGGCAGACCGCCGACCATGTGGCGCGGGTGGCCTACGCGGCCTGCGAGGCGGATCGGCCCAGGGTCACACCGGGCGCGATGAACACCCTGCTCGCCGCGCTGGGCAAGCTCCTGCCGGACGGACTGGCGCTGTCCATGGTCGCCGGACACGCCCGGCGGCTGGGCCGGATCTGACCGGCGGGGGGCCTCAGAGGCCGAGCGCCGCCCGGATGTCGCGCCAGTCGACGATCTTGTAGTTCTGCTGGCCGGGGTTGGGCGCGTCCGCGTGGTCATGGAAGGCCACCGCGCCGTCCGGGAACGGGCCGATGGGTCCCGAGAAGGCGTCCAGACCGTCGGTCTGGGTGACGCCGTCGATGACCGGACCGTCGACGATGGCGAAGCGCCCCACATAGACATGATCGTCGCCGGCGATGCGGTAGACCGGATAGGTGCTGTCGCCCTGGCTGGACACAATCAGGTAGTCCACGCCGCGATCGCGCAGGATGGTCAGCCCTTCGACATCGTCGCGGATGCGGATGCGGTCGACACGGGCGATCTCCGTGGCGGTCACCGGGCCGGCGGGATCGAAGTCGAAGCGCCACACGCCGACATCCTCCTCACCGACGTACAGGGTGTCAGCCGTGTCATTGACGACGCAGCCCTCCAGCTGGCTGCCGAGGGTCAGGACCCGCGCGTCGCCGATCACCGGCCCGGCCGGGCCGGCGGAGACCGTCATCTGGTGAACCGTGCCGGCCTTGGTGGTGACCACCAGGAAGAAGGTCTCGCCCCGCTGCCCCATGCAGAAGCCGTAGGGTTCATAGGATGTCGGCATGAAACCGTAGTCGGCCGTCGTCAGCGTCGAGGGGTCAAAAAGATAGAGGTTCACGCCGTTGGCTCCCGGCGCGTCGTTGCTCGCGGCTACGAGCACCCGCTCCCCGGCCGGGGTCGGAAAACCCTGTCGGAAATCGACATTGTTGACGGGTCCCGACGGCAGGAACTGACGGACCGTTCCGTCGAGGTTGTAAACATACAGGCCGTCCGACTTGTCGGTGCCGAACATCACCGCGCGGGCCGGGTCGGAAGGGTCCGCCCACAGGGCCGGATCGTCGGCGTCGACCGCGGGATCGGTGGTCACGACGGTCTCGACGGAGGCCATGACAGCCCTGGCCGGGTCACCGGGAGCAAGCATGCCCTGGGGCCCGCGATCCTCGACGGAGGCGCAGGCGCAAACCAGGGCCGCCGTCGCGGCGATCAGACAGAAGCGGTCGAAACGCATGGAATCCCCCATGGTGCGCGTGATCGCCGGCCGCAGACCACGGGGCGGCGAGGGCGTCAAGTCGCGCTTCGGGACCGCCACAAAACGCCAGAAGGGGTTTTCATCGCATCCGGACGAACCGTCACCGATCCGTACTGAAAGCGAAACGAGCCATTCACGCCGTCGTCGCGGCCTTGTCGCCACCAAAGCTTATCAGCTCCCCAGAGCCGGCGACCGGGGGGTCGACCGGACATTCGGGGATTGCAAGAATGAAACTCGCTCTTCTCGTCGGGGCTGCCGTCGCGCCCCTGCTGCTCGCCCAGCCTGTGCTGGCCCAGTCCGCAGAGCAGGCCACACAGGTCGACGAAATCGTCGTCACCGGTCGCCGCCCGATCGCGGAATCGGAAGCCGCCGCCATCCGTGTCCAGCGTGAATCGGACAGCCTGATCAGCGTCGTCGCCGCCGACTCGGTCGGCCGCCTGCCGGACCAGAACATCGCCTTCGCCGTCGGTCGCCTGCCGGGGGTCGGCGTTCAGCGCGACCAGGGCCAGGCCCGCTATGTCAACCTGCGCGGCGCCCCGACCAACTGGACCACCCTGTCGTTCGACGGCATCAACGTCGTCAGCCCCGAGGGCCGGTCATCGCGCTTCGACAACATCCCGTCGGCGCTGGCCTCCCAGATCATCGCCAACAAGGCGGTGACGCCGGACATGTCGGGCGAGAGCCTGGCCGGCAATATCGATGTCATCACCCGCAGCGCCTTCGACTATCCGGGCTTCCAGCTTCAGGGCAAGCTCGGCGGCGGCATCGGCGGCCTCGGCGGCGGCCCCGAGCTCGACAGCAGCCTGGTGATCTCCGACCGGTTCATGGACGACCGCTTCGGCGTTCTGGTCTCGGCGTCCTACTACAGCCGCGAAATGTACACCGACAACATCGAGACCGACTGGGAGCCAGTCTCGCGGGATACGCCTCTGCCGGGTTCGGCGGATCGTCCGCTCTGGGGTCGCGAGCACGAGAACAAGCTCTATCGCCTGACGCGCTACAACCGTTCGCTCAGCGGCCGGCTCGAATACCGCCCCGACGATGCCAACGAGATCTTCCTGAGCTCGATCTATACCGAGTACCGTGACGACGAGCTCCGCACGAACATCAAGATCGACCTGGACGACCGCGAGTCGAGCACCCCCAACACCCTGTGCGCGGCCCGTCCCAACGCCGGCCGGACCGTCTCGGGCGGTGCCTCGGGCTATGCCGACGTCTGCACCGGGAACACGCCCTTCCAGGGCACGGTCTACGGTGTCGACTTCGACAATAACTTCAATGACCTGGAGTCGGTCGAGTTCATTCACACCACGACCCTTGGGGGCAATCACCTGCTCGGCGGCTGGGACCTGCAATGGCGGCTGAATTACACCCAGACCGAGGACGGTTCGGATGCTCCAGCCCTGACCGACTACGACAGCCCGTCCTCGCGCACCCTGCGTCCGACGGTGGTCTATGACTTCCGCGACCCCGAGAACCAGCGGATGGAGTTCTATCGTACGATCCAGAACCCGGACGGCACCTACGCGCGCGGCGAGCGGATCTTGTCGCCGGAGAACTTTGTCACCGAGCTGAACCAGTTGCGCCGTCGTACAGGCGGCTCCGAGACCGAAGCCTACACGGCCGTTCTGGATGTCGAGCGCGAGGCCGACCTGTTCGGGCGCTCGACGACCTTCAAGTTTGGCGGTGAGTATTCGGAACGCACCAAGCGGGAAGCCAACACCCTTTACAACATCACAACGGCCGACATCATCGCCGCCGGCCTGCCGCGGGATTTCGCCGCGATCGCGATCGATCGGCCCTACCAGGGCGAGATCCCGCTCGGCTATCAGTTCCGCTACCACGGCTCCACCCAGTCACGTGCCCTGCTCGACCGGGCGGTGGCCTCGGGCCGGGGAACAACGACGAACAACTTCGTCTATGAAGTCACGGAACAGGCCATGGCCGCCTATGGCATGGCTACGGTAGATTTCGACTGGGGCAATATCGTCTTCGGCGTCCGGGTCGAGAACACCGAGAACACCGGCGAGGCCCCGACCACGCTGCGCCTCGCTCCCGTCCCTCCCGCGACTGTCGGGGTGAGCTCGACCGTCATCACCACCTCGGCCAGCGACGAGACCCTGGTGTTCCCAAGCGTCCACCTGAACTGGGACGTGGCGGACAACAAGCGGTTCCGCCTGTCGGTCAACAGCGGGGCCGCCCGCCCGGACTATGACGACCTGCGGCCCGGCTTCTCGGTCGACGACGCCCTGCTCACCGCCTCCGGCGGCAACCCGGCGGCGACGCCCGAAAAGGCGGTCGGTGTGGATGCCTATTTCGAGTGGTATTTCAACACGGGCGGCCTGTTCCAGATCGGGGCCTTCTACAAGGACATCGAGGACGTCCTGTTCGACTTCACCACCAATCTGGGTCCGGTCGCTTTCCCCGATGGGCGTGATCGTTCGGACTACACCCTGTCAACGCTGGTCAACGGCTTCGAGGGCGAGATCACCGGCCTGGAGCTCGCCTATCAGCAGAGCGCCGAGGTGTTCGTCGAAAGCGCAGGCCTGCCGGCCTGGATGGGCGGCTTCGGGATCCAGACCAATCTGACGGTGACCGACAGCGAGGCCGTGGCCCCGGACGGTCGCACCGTCCGCCTGCCGGGCACGTCCGACCTGATCTACAACATCATCCCCTACTATGAGAACGACGGCTTCTCGATCCGTCTGAGCTATCAGTACAGGACCGAGTGGCTGAACTCGGTCGGCCTGGGGGGGATCTCGGCCTCGAACGGCGGCGACCAGTTCTGGGATGACGACGAGGAAGTGGATCTGTCGATCCGCTATTCGTTCAACGATGCGGTCGAGTGGTATTTCGACGCCTCCAACCTGACCAACGGGAGGGGACTCCGCTACTCGACCGACCGGCGCTACACGATCGAGAACGAGACGTTCGGTGCGCGTTATCTGATGGGTGTGCGTTTCAACTTCTGATCCGGACGACGAGCGGCTGAGGCGGGACCGCTCTGCGGTTCCGCCGGCGGATCGGGACGACGCGCAAGAGATCAAGAAGGGCGCGGGGTGATCCCCGCGCCCTTTTTGTTGCCCCGTCATCGTCCGCTCAGAGGGTCAGTCGGTGTCGCCGTTGTAAGGCCCGGTGTTCGAGAAGCGGCGCTCCCCGGTTGTCGGCACCTGTTCGATCAGCCGCTTTGAGCCGCTGTCATCCTTGTCGAGGGCAAAGCGGTCGTAAAGCTGGCCGTCCGCCGTCCAGGCCTCATAGTTCAGACGCCCGCCGTCGATGCGGATGACCTGATAGAACTGGGTGTTCTCGGCTCTCCGGTCCAGCTCCACGCCCAGGGCCGCATAGTCCGTCCAGCCTGCCTCGCGCCAGACATACTGTTTGGGTCCCGAGACAGAGTTGATGAACATCGGCCCGATGCCGTCCGCGCCGGCGGGTGCCGAGGCCCGTTCCGGCGTCTGGTTCAACCCGCCCCGGGCATAGGTATGGTCGTGTCCCTGAAGCACCAGGTCCACGTCATGGCGGCGCAGGACGGGCAGGAGAATGTCGCGGCGGCGGGCGTCGTCGCGGTCGCTTCCGGACGAGAACACCGGATGGTGGAAGGTCGCGACCCGCCAGCGGGCGTCCGAGGCCGTCAGCTGAGCGTCCAGCCAGGCCGCCTGTGCGACCAGATCCGCCCCCATCGTATCCAGCACAAAGACGTGCAGGTCTTCGCTGTAGCGGATGTCGTAGACCGTCTCCCTGAGGTCCTCGGCCAGTTCGGCGACCTCGGGCAGCCGCCATTGCGGCCGCCACAACTGGGACAGGGCGCGCCTCTGCTCCCCCGGATCGGCGCTGACGCGCGAGTATTCGTGATTGCCGGCCACAGGGATGGCCGGAACCATGCCGTGGATGAAGCCGACCGCCTTGAACCACTCGGCCCATTCATAGTCACGCGAGCCGATGTTCACCAGATCGCCGGCATGGATGATGAACCGGGCCTCGGGGGCGCTGGCATAGGCGGCCCGGACGGTCCGGGACCAGTGCGACAGGATGCCGTTCTGCGCGTCACCCAGATAGAGAAAGGTCACGGGCCCGTCGAGCGGGGCCGTGCGGACCTGGAACCACTCGCTCCAGCGCCCCTCGGCACCCTCCACACGATAGGCATAGAGGGTGTCGGGCTGAAGGCCCTCGAACAGGACGGAGTGATAGTGGACCGTCTCCAGTCCGACGTTCTGGGGCACGTCGAACAGCTGATCCGCAAGGGCGATCCGGGCCGGGTCCAGAGGTTGGGTCAGCGCGGTTTCGGACGTCGCGGCCAGGTCGAACCGAGCGTCGGCGGTGGCCGGGGCGATCTGGGCCCGGGCACCGGGCGCGCTCGCATCGGTGCGCCAGCTGATCGCCAGGGACCGGGCCGGATCGCCGGCGAAGGTGACCACGACCCGATCCGGCCAAGGCGAGGCGGACTGCCAGGGCGGGATTGAATGGGTGTGGCCAGGGCCGTCATGCGCCGCCGCGTGACCGGCCATGACAAGCGCCAATGCTGTTCCGGCCAGCCATCGATGCATCAGGGAGACTCCACACAAGGACTGATTGCCAAGGCTTACGGACGGCAGACGACAACGGCGTGTCGGCCGGCCCATTTCGGTAGACTTTCCGCGCTCGCCCCCGGGGACTGGACCGACGTGTCGAGGGCCTCTGGTCGCAGGTCGCGAACGCCGGTCTGCCCCTTGCAGGGGCGCGGTGATCGGCGGGGTCTGGTCCCGCCTCGGGAAGAGTGCCGCTTATGTTCATGGAAGGCGACGTCGACTGAGTGCTGGTTCTGGGGCTGATCGCCTGTCGCAGATCAGGGAGCGGCGAGGGCGTCATGTCGCGCCTGGGCACCGCCACAAGGGGTTTTTACCGCACCCGGACCAATCGTCACCTATCCGTACTGAAAGCGAAGCGTGCTGTTCACGTGGCCGTCGTAGCCTTGTCGTCACAAAAGCTTAGCAGCGCCGCAGAGTCGGCGACCGGGGGTCGACCGGACCATCGGGGATTCCTTCAATGAAACTCGCTCTTCTCGTCGGGGCCGCCGCCGCGCCGCTCCTGTTCGCCCAGCCGGTGCTGGCCCAGACTGCCCAGGACGCGCCCACCACGGCGCTCGAGGAAGTCATCGTCACCGGTCGCCCGGTGCTTCGCAACCGCACCGACGACACCGTGCCGACCCTGTCCTACGACCTGGAATACTTCCAGCGCTTCGAGCCGCTGACGGTCGGTGACGCCCTCAAGCGCGTGCCTTCGGTGACCTTCCTGTCGGATGTTCTGGAATCGGACGGCGTGCGCCTGCGCGGCATCGACCCGGCCTACACCCAGGTGCTGATCGACGGCGAGCGGGTGCCCGGTGCCGGCTCCGACCGGTCCTTCTTCGTCGACCGCATCCCCGCAGAGCTGATCGAGCGGGTCGAGGTCGTCCGCTCCTCCTCGGCCAACCGCTCGGGCGATGCGCTCGCCGGAGCCATCAACATCGTGCTGCGCGACGCCTACAGCATCGATGGCGGCTATGTCCGTCTCGGTGCCATCCGTTTCCCGGACAATGAATGGGGCGAGACCTTCGGTGCCGTCTATGGCGGCCAGGTCGGGCCGGGCCGGCTGCTGATCGGTGCCAGTATCCAGGACCGGATCAACCCCAAGGACAAGTTCAGCGCCCGCTACGACCGTCCGGGTGGCCCGCTCGTCAACACCGAGGTCCAGACCGACGTCCGTGAAGGCACGGACTATTCCTTCAACGCCGCCTATGAGGTCGATGTGGCCGGCGGCACCCTGGACCTGTCGGGTCTGTTCGTGCGGACCGACCGGGTCCAGCTGGAGGACTCGATCGAGTACCGCGGCGGTCGCCAGTCCGACGCGGACCTGCTGACGATCAACGAGAACGATCTGGACATCCAGACCGACAACTGGGCGATCCGCGGCGGCTTCGAGCGCGAGTGGTCGGCCGGCGAGACCGAGATCCGTCTGGGCTACGCCGCCTTCACCGACGAACAGTTCGAGTTCGAGAACGAGGCCGAGTATCTGCGCGACGCCATCCCCTTCCCCGAAGAGGACCGTTTCACCGCCGATCAGACCTTCACCGACATCGAGGATACCGAGTTTTCGGCCTCGATCGAACACGAGATGGACCTGTCCGACAGCCTCGAACTCGAGTTCGGCGTCCAGTACGTCGACAAGGAGCGCGAGACCGACATCGCCGAGTCGCCGCGGGTCCGCTTCACCGTTCCCAACGCCCCGGCACCCCGCCCGGTGCAGCCGCCCTTCGGCCCGGCCGCGCCGATTCCGGCCGGACTGTCGACCATCGAGGAAACCCGTATCGACCCCTACGTCATGCTGTCGGGCGAGAACGGCAACCTGACCTGGGAAGCCGGTCTGCGGTATGAAAACACCGAGACCACCATCACGGACTTCACGGCGCCGGCGGCGCTGCGCGTCGTCGACAACGACTACGGCCTGCTGCTGCCGTCGGCCAGCGCCCGGCTGCAGCTGACCGAGGTGGATCGCCTGATCGTCTCGGCCGCCCGCACGGTGCGTCGTCCCAACTTCGACCAGCTGTCGCCGGCGACGCTGGAGGAAGAACGCGGGGACAGCGACTTCCGCGGCAACCCGAACCTGGAACCCGAGACCGCCTGGGGCTTCGATATCGGCCTGGAGCGTCGCCTCGGCGAGCGCGGCGTGGTCGGTCTGAACGTCTTCTATCGCGACATCACGGACCTGATCGAGGACGTGAACACCGGGGCTGTCGGTTCCGCAGGGGCCGGGACCTTCATCTATACGGTCAACAACGTCGGCGACGGTGAGGTCTACGGCCTGGAGTTCGACCTCTCGACCCCGCTGGACTTCATCGGCTTCGATACTACCGGCGTGTTCCTGAACGCCTCGTGGCTCGACTCCAGCATCGAGGATTTCCTCGGCGACCGCCGCTTCAACGACCAGTCGGACTATGTGGTGAACTTCGGCTTCACCCACGACATCCCGACCTGGCAGGCCGCCTTCGGCGCGACCTACCGCAAGCAGGGCGAGGCCTTCGGTCGCGTGATCGCCGAGGAGGTCACGACCCGCTACGGCGCCGATCTGGAAATCTTCATCGAGAAGCAGCTGTGGTCGAACACGGTGATCCGTTTCACCGGCTCCAACCTGCTGAACTCGGCCAAGGAAGAGGACTTCAACAAGTTCGCCGACCTGGGCGACCAGATCAGCCGTTCGTTCGATGAATACGAGCTGGAGCGGGAGACGGCCGGTCCGGTCTATCAGGTCGTGATGCGCGTCGCGTTCTAGAGCCTGAAACACCTCGGGACATGGGAAGGGCCAGGCGGCGACGCCTGGCCCTTTTTTCCGGCCGGACGCCTGTCATCAGCCGCCTCGCGCGATTGCGACTGGACCCGTCCGGCCGGGGCCTCTAACCGCGTTTGCGCCGACGCTCCGGCATTGGCCTTGCTGGTGCAGGGAGACGCGCCTGGCTCCAGGCGCCATTTCGGGAAGAGTGCCGCTTATGTTCATGGAAGGCGACGTCGACTGGGTGCTGGTTCTGGGGCTGATCGCCGCCGTCACCAGCATGATCGCCCTGTTCTCGCTGGTCTTCGCCTGGACCAACCGGACCCGCCACGTCTCGACGTCCGATGAGCTGACCGCCGTGTCGCGCGCCCGTCAGGAGGCCGAGACGCGGCTGTACGAGACCCTGAACGCCATCCCGGTCGCCCTGGTGCAGACCGATCGCGGCGGCAAGTTCATCTTCGCCAACCGGGCGGCGCACCAGCTGCTGGGCCGCAAGGACAACGAACTGATCGGCCTGCGTTTCCATTCCGCGACCTGGGGCATCACCTATCCCGACGGCCGGCCGGTGCCGCCGGACCTTTTGCCCAGTGCCCGGGCCCTGCGCGGCCAGACGGTGAAGGGGTTCCAGCACATTCTGGCCAACCCCGCGACGCGGCGGAAGATGCTGGTCTCGGTCACCGCCATGCCGGTCGAGGATGCCCAGGGCCAGGTGATCGGATCGACCGCCGCCATCGTCGAGACCGAAGGGCTGACGACGCCCGAAGCCCCGCCTGTGGAGCCGCCCGTCGCGCGCGCCGATCCGGACGACACCACCCGTCGCGTGTTCGAGGCCGCCGCCAGCGCCCTGATCGTCGTGGCCCCCAACGGGCTGATCAAGGAGGCGAACCGGACGGCGCTGGAGCGGTTCGGCCGGGGTCCGGAGGTTGTCGGAACCGATTTCGCCGACCAGTTCCTGGCCGGGGACGAGCGCGTCGAGGGACGCCAGACCCTGAGGGCCGCAGCCGCGGGAGCCGAGGACGCGGACGCCATTGTTTCGACGCTGGGCGGCCCGCGCGGGTTCGGCTGGCGCATCCTGCCACTGGCCGGGCGTGACGGGACGGTCGACGCCCTGCTTCTGGCGGGGGACGCGGTGCCCGAGCCGGTCGAGATCCTGACCGAGCCTGAACCCGAGCCCGAGCCCGTCGGGCCGACCCCTACCGAGATCGAGGCGGAGCTGACGGCGGTGCGTGCGGAGAGCGCCGGGCGCGAAGCTGTGCTGATCGCCGAGCGCGATGCGGCGCTCGCCGCCGCCGAAGCGGCCCGGGCCGAGACCACGCGTGCGCTGGACCGCGGCGAGGGGGCCCAGCGTCTGGAGAGCGTCGGTCGTCTGACCGGCGGGGTGGCCCAGGATTTCAACGCCCTGCTGGCCGTCATGACCAGCGCGCTGGACATGATGCTGAAGACCGCCGACGACCCCGCCCGGGTGCGGCGTCTCGGCCGGGCGGCCCTGGCCGCCGGCCAGCGGGGAGAGGCCCTGACACGGCGGCTGGCCGCCTTCTCGCAGGGCGAGGCGGCCGAGGCGCGGGCGCTGGACGCCGGTGTCCTGTTGCGCGCCATGGAGAGCCGGCTGCGCGCCCTGGCCGGACCCGGCGTGGACCTGATGATCGAGGCTCCGCAGGCCGAGGCCCCCGTGCAGGTCGATCCCGTCGGCTTCGAAGGTGCCGTGACCGCCCTGGTCCGCAATGCGGTCGAGGCCGTGGAGGGCGCGGGAGCCGTCGCCGTCCGGCTGGAGGCACCGGAGACAACGGATGGGGGCGACGTGCGCCTGACCGTGCGCGATACGGGGCCGGGGCTGGACGAGGTCACGGCGGCGCGGGCCCTGGAGCCGTTCTTCACCACCCGGCCCGGACAAGCCGGTCTTGGCCTCGCCCAGGCCCACGCTTTCGCGCGCTTGTCACGGGGCGACCTCAGCCTCATCAGTGAACCCGGACAGGGCGCCGAGGCCACACTGTCCCTGCCGCGCGCAGATCGAGCCGGCTGAGACCGTCACACCCTCTCGCCGACCGACCCGTGTTCTGCTAGCGTTATCCTTCCACGGAGGGGGTGCCGATGGTCTGGGTCTGGCGAGCGTGTCTCGGTCTTCTCATTGCGGCCTATGCGGGCTGGCTCGTGTGGCCGGTGCTTCAACCGTTGACGGCGGGCGGGTCGCTGACCGACGCCTTCGCCACCATCACTGCGGAGGCGGCGAGGCTGGGTGGCATCCTGCCCTCCCTGTGGCTGGCCGCAGCCGCTCTCTATCTCGCTGCGGCGGTGATGACCGCCGCACGCATCGGAGCTCCCCCGGCGGCCTATTTCCTGGCGTTCGCCGGCGAGGTGATCCAGCGCGTGCTTCTGCAGAGCGCTCCGGACGCAACGGTCACCGACACCCCGCAGCGGCTCGCTGCGGCGGCCCAGTCCCTGAACTTGACCGTCGAGCCGGGCCCATTGTCCCTGTCCGCCCTGCTCGTGGTCGGGCTGATGGTGGTCATGAGCGGCGCCTGGCACGGGCAAAAGGATCAGACCTGGCCCTTGCACTGGACCCGGTCGCCTATCTAGGCGGCAGCTCGGGCGGATTGCCCATCCTTCCCGTGAGGCCTCGATGAAGTTTGTCCGCACCGTTCTGGTTCTCGCGGTGATCGCCTATGCAGGCTGGCTCGCATGGCCGTTTCTGACGCCGTTCTTCGAGGGCGCGCCGTTCGAGGTGGCGCTGGAGCGGGCGCGGGGCCTGATCGAGGCCGGCGGCGGCCTGTCCGGGGCGGCCCTGTGGGTCGGGGCCGTGCTGCTGTACCTGATCGCCGCGATCATGCTCGGGGCAGGCAATCCGCGCGCGGCCGTCGCCTATTTCCTGGGCTTTCTCGCGGACGCCGTTCTGAGGCTGGCCATCGACCGGTCCGGCAGCGGCAGCCCGGCCGAGGCCTCCCTCCAGGCCGACAGCTATGTTGGCGGAGACCTGGCCCGGCGTTCGGCCGAGGCCGTGGCCCCCGCCGGGCTTTCCGTCGATCCGACCTGGCTGGTTCTGGGTGCCCTGCTGGCCGTCGGCCTGCTGGTCGTCGCCGTGTCGCGCCGGAGGTCACGACGGCGTCGCCCCGACCATTTCGCCGGCTGAGCCCTCGCCGTCGTCATCGACTCTTCCCATATCCAACGGGGTGGTTGACCCCGCCGGGTCAGGCGCTAGGACAACGGCCGTCCCCCCGTACGCGCCCACCCCCGAGGTTCCCATGGCCGACGCCGCCCCCGCTCCTGCCCAGGCCGCTCCCGCCCCCTATGATGTCGTCGTGATCGGCGGTGGTCCGGGCGGCTACAATGCCGCGATCCGCGCCGGCCAGCTGGGGCTGAAGGTCGCCTGCGTCGAGATGCGCGAGACGCTGGGCGGCACCTGCCTGAACGTCGGCTGCATGCCGTCCAAGGCCCTTCTGCATGCGTCGGAACTGTTCGAGGCCGCCTCGAGGGACTTCGCCGGCATCGGCATCGAGGTGACGCCCAGGCTGAACCTGCCGGTCATGATGGCGCAGAAACAGGACAGCGTGACCGCTCTGACCAAGGGCATCGAGTTCCTGTTCCGGAAGAACAAGGCCGACTGGATCAAGGGCCGCGGCCGCATCACGGGCCCGGGCACGGTCGAGGTGGAGGCCGCGGACGGGTCCAAGACGACCCTGAAGGCGAAAGACATCGTCATCGCCACCGGCTCGGAGCCCACCCCCCTGCCGGGCGTCGAATTCGTGCCGGGCAAGGTGGTCGATTCCACTGGCGCGCTGGACCTGCCCGCCGTGCCGAAAAAGCTGATCGTCGTCGGCGCGGGCATCATCGGCCTTGAGCTGGGCTCGGTCTGGCGCCGGCTGGGGGCCGAGGTGACGGTGGTGGAATATCTGCCGCGCATCACGCCCGGCATGGACTCCGATCTGGCCACCGCCTTCCAGCGCGTGCTGACCAAACAGGGCATGACGTTCAAGCTGGGCTCGAAGGTCACCGGCTCCAAGGTGACCAAGGACGGGGTTGAGCTGACGGTCGAGCCCGCCACCGGCGGGGCCGCCGAGACCCTGACCGGGGATGTGGTGCTGGTGGCGATCGGTCGGCGTCCCTACACGGCCGGTCTGGGGCTGGAGACGGTCGGGGTCGAGACCGACAGTCGCGGCGTCATCGTCGGCGATCACTTCAAGGTCGCTGAAGGCGTCTGGGTGATCGGTGACGTCACCACCGGCCCCATGCTGGCCCACAAGGCGGAAGAGGATGCGGTCGCCGCCATCGAACGGATCGCGGGCAAGGCGGGCCACGTCGACTACAATCTGGTGCCCAGCGTGGTCTACACCTTCCCCGAAGTGGCCTGGGTCGGCCAGACCGAGGACCAGCTGAAGGCCGACGGCGTCGCCTACAAGGTCGGCAAATTCCCCTTCAGCGCCAACAGTCGGGCCAAGATCAACCATGAGACCGACGGCTATGCCAAGGTCCTGGCCGATCCGGTGACCGACCGGATCCTGGGCGTCCACATCATGGGGCCCCAGGCCGGCGAGATCATCGGCGAGGCCTGTGTGGCCATGGCCTTCGGCGGAGCGTCCGAGGACCTCGCCCGCACCAGCCATGCCCACCCGACCCGCTCCGAGGCCGTCAAGCAGGCCGCCATGGGTGTCGAGGGCTGGACGATGCAGGCCTAGAGCCTCATTCACGGTATCGGCGGAATCGCGAAGCGATTCTACCTCAACCGATGAGGCTCTAGGCGGACGATGCGCCCCTGACCCGAGGCGCTGATGGTGACGGCGCGACGCACCAGATCGAGCCTGAGCTCGAACGCCGACAGGACATCCAGCCCGATCAGTCCATCGGCCCCCAGACTGTCACGCGCGATGGTCGGGCAGACGAGGCGCGGAAAGACCAGGCCGCCGAACTCCAGCCGGTCCAGCACGGCCGACGGGGCCGTCTCTGCGGCGGTGACGCCGTGGACGATCAGGTCGGGACCGGGTGCCAGCTGTAGCGTACGGGCGAGATCCGTGGCGATGGTGGTCCGCTCGGCCCCGGTATCCAGAACGAACAGGGCGCGCTCGCGGTTCACGCGCACGGTCGCGGCCATCCGGGTCAGGCTGTTGACGGACAAGGCCGCCTGGGCCGGATCGATCCGCGGTGTCGACTGGTCTCGCGGGGCGAACGGAACCATCGCGAGGCCGCCGAGAACGGCGCGGCGATCAGGGGTTCGGCCCGGGCTGTCTGGCCTTGCGCGCACGGTCGCCCCCTCCCCGGGGCTGTGACGGGAAGGCTAGAGCTTGATCGTTTGAGGTGGACCCGCCAAGCGGGTCCGCCGAAAGCGTGAATCAAGCTCTCGCTCATATCTGGAGCCTGATTCACGGCATCAGCGGAATCGCGAAGCGATTCCACTTCAGCCGATCAGGCTCTAGGCCCGTGCGAGGGATCCGGCCAGACCTCCGGTATTACGGTTTCATTATCCGCAGACGCGGCGATCGCGGCTATCCTGACCGTCTGAAACGGAGGCTCGAATGCTGACGATGATGCTCCTTCTCGCCATTCCGCCGCAGGCCGGGGTGCCCGCGCCCACGATACGGTCGGTCACGATCGACAGGACGGTTGTCGAGGGCGGAGCCCCTCTGCCCTACCCGTCCGAACCTGGTGTGATCGGCCTGACACCGGATCATTGCCGCACCGCCCCGATACTGACGGTCCTGCCCAGAAGCGCTGCCGGCAATCTGCTGTGGAGAGAGGGCGGCGAGCCGGTCGCCCACTACCGGCTGCTGGAGCGACGCGTGAGCGGCTGCCCGGCACCGATCATCGTCAACTACCGGGTGCCGGGGTCGAACGCGATCGGCCGCGAGGCCAGCGCGCCGGGCGGGGGAGATCGTTTGCCCGTCCCCTAGGCCCTTGGGTGGGCGGCCGCATAGGCCCCCAGCAGGTGGGCGGCGTCGACGGCGGTGTATTTCTGGGTCGTCGACAGGCTGGCGTGGCCCAGCAGCTCCTGGATCGCCCGGAGGTCCGCGCCGGCGCCCAGCAGATGGGTCGCGAAACTGTGGCGCAGCGCATGGGGCGTGGCCGAGGCGGGCAGTCCAAGGCGTCCGCGAAGGCGCTGGACCGTGGCCTGGACGTGCCGCGCCGACAGGGGCCCGCCGCGTCGGGCGCGGAACAGGGCGTCGGTGGGCTCCAGCGGGAAGGGCTGGGCGGCGATGGCACGGTCGACGGCCTGACGGACGGCGGGCAGCACGGGCACCTGCCGGGTCTTGCCACCCTTGCCCGTGATGCGGATCGTTTCGGCCAGCGGGGCGTCGGCGCGGGTCAGGCCCAGCGCCTCGGAGATGCGCAGGCCACAGCCGTAGAGCAGGCTCAGCACCGCAGCGTCGCGCAGGGCCTCCCACGGCTCGGCGTCGGGATCCAGCGCGGGCTCCCCGATCAGTCCCTTGGCATGATCGGCGCTGACCGGCCGGGGCAGGGCGGGCTTGACGCGAGGCCCGCGGACCAGGGCCAGTTGGGGCGTCGGCGTGCCGCAGCGCCGGTCCAGAAAGCCGTGGAAGGTGCGAATGGCCGACAGGGTCTGGCTCAGCGACCGGGCCGCCAGCGGGGTGGCACCGCTGCGGCGCTCGGCCAGATGGGCCCGGATCTCGGCGGCGGTGACGGTGCCGAGGCCGGACAGATGCTGCGGCTCGCCGCGATGACGTTCGAGAAAGGACAGCCAGGTCCGGCCGATGTGGCCATAGGCCTCCAGCGTCCGGGGCGACAGCCGCCGCTCATGGGCCAGATGCTCCAGCCAGGCCGCGAGCGCCTCCGAAGCCGTCATCTCAGCCCAGAACCGGCCAGCGTTCCGCCACCCGCGCCGTCACCCCGGCGACGAAGGCGACGAGCTCGCAGCCCATGCCGGGGGTAAAGCCCTCGGGTTCCGGCGATCCGAAGGCGGCCAGTCCGGCCCGCGCGTGCTCGCCCCGCTCGCCGCCAAGATGCAGCGACATCCGGATCAGCGCGACGGACCGAACCTCCGCCGTCGCCGGACCGAACAGATCCAGCCCCTCGAACATGGGTCCCAGCCAGGTCATGCCGTGTCCGCCCAGCCAGGCGTCGACACCGCCCGCCTCCAGGGCGCGCCAGCCGAACGGCACGCCGCCGGGCTTCTCGATCGCCACGGCGGCGGCGCTGAGGCCGAACCGGGCCAGCGAGACGGCATCGAGGCGTCGGGCGAGGTCCGAATGGTTGCGGGCCTCCATCAGGTCAAGGGCGGCGACATGCGTCTGCGTCTGGGCGGCGAAATTGGCCCGGGCGATGTCCTCGATGCGCTTTCGCGCATCCGCCTCGCGCTCGGCGGCGGCCTCAAGCTTCGTCAGGGCGGTGCGACCGAACTCGACGACGTTTCGTCCGCGGGGGATCAGGCCGATCTCCTCCAGCAGGGACCGGTCGTCCAGCAGGGTCTGCGGGTTGGCCTGGAGCCAGGCACGGACGTCCGGCCAGTGAGGCTCGCGATCCGCGAACAGGTCGGAGGTCTGGTCCTTCGAAGTCACGTGGCGCTCCTCCCGGAGAGCGCCGGGCCGCGAAATCAGAGAATCGACTGGCCGGTCTTGCCCCAGTCGGCCAGGAAGGCATCAAGCCCCTTGTCGGTTAACGGGTGCTTGATCAGGGCCTTGAAGGTGTCGGCGGGAAGGGTCGCCGCGTCGGCTCCGGCCAGGGCCGCCGCCTCGACATGGGCCGGATGGCGCAGCGACGCGGCCAGAATTTCGGTCTCGAAGCCGTGGGTGTCGTAAAGGACGCGGATGGCCTCGATCAGTTCGGAACCGTCGGCCCCGTGGTCGTCCAGCCGCCCGACGAAGGGCGAGACGAAGGTCGCGCCCGCCTTGGCCGCCAGCATCGCCTGCGCCACCGAGAAGCACAGGGTGACATTGGTCCTGATGCCCTTGTCGGAGAACGCCCGCGCGGCGCGCAGCCCGTCCCAGGTCAGGGGCAGTTTGACGACCACGTTCGGGGCGATGGCGGCCAGTTTGTCGCCTTCCTTGACCATGGTCTCGAAGTCGGTCGCCACGGCTTCGGCCGAAATCGGACCCTCGACCAGGGCGCAAATCTCGGCGATGACCTCGGCGATGACACGACCGGATCTGGCGATCAGCGACGGATTGGTGGTGACGCCGTCCACCATGCCGGTGGGGATCATCTCGCGGATGACGGCGACGTCGGCGGTATCGAGGAACAGTTTCATGGCGCGGCTTCTAGCCGAGCGGGCGGCGCGGTGAAAGTCGCCTCCGTCCTCATTCCCCTGCCGGTGCACGAGGCCTTCGACTATGAGGTGCCCGAGGGGTTGGTGCTGAGCCGCGGCGATCAGGTGGCGGTGCCGCTGGGGCCACGCCTGATGCGCGGCGTGGTGGCCGAGGTGCGCGAGACGACGGGCTCCAACCGGCGACTGAAGGCGGTCGGGCAACGGTTGACGGACCCGCCGCTGCCGGCCGGCACACTGGACTTCGTCGAATGGGCGGCGCGCTGGACGCTGAGCCCGCCCGGCGAGATGGCGGCCATGGCGCTGAAAGGGCTGCGCAACCCTCCGCCGCGCCCCGAACGGCGGGTACGGCGAAGCGGTGAGCGCGTACCGGTGCGGCCGACGGCGGCGCGGAGGGCCGTGCTGGAGGCGCTGGGCGAGCGGGCGATGCCGGCGGCGGACCTGGCGCGGGCGGCAGGCGTCTCGTCCGGCGTGGTCAAGGGCCTGCTGGACGAGGGCGTGCTTGAGGCCGTCGAGGTCGCCGCCGTCGCCGCCTTCGACGTGCCCGATCCCGACCACCGTCCGGCCGCCCTGAACCCGGATCAGGCGGCCGCCGCCGACGCCCTGGCGGCCGCGACCGGACGGGGCGGCTATTCGGCCTTCCTGCTCGACGGCGTGACCGGCTCGGGCAAGACCGAGGCCTATCTGGAAGCCGTGGCGCGGACGCTGAGGGCCGATCCGGCGGCGCAGGTGCTGATCCTGTTGCCCGAGATCGCCCTGACCCAGGACCTGATCGCGCGGATCACCGCGCGGTTCGGCGCCGCCCCGGCCGAATGGCATTCCGGCGTCGCCCCGCCGCGCCGGCGACAGGTGTGGGAGGCCGTCGTCGCCGGGCGCTGCAACATCGTGGTCGGAGCGCGTTCGGCCCTGTTCCTGCCGTTCCCGAGCTTGCGTTTGATGGTCGTGGACGAGGAGCACGACGGGTCCTTCAAGCAGGAGGACGGCCTCGTCTATCACGGCCGCGATCTGGCCGTGGCCCGGGCGCGGATCGAGGGTGCGACGGTGGTCCTGGCCTCGGCCACGCCGTCGCTGGAGACGCTGTGGAACGCACGGCAGGGCCGCTACGGCTGGCTGAAGCTGGGGCGGCGGCACGGGGCGGCGACCCTGCCGGACATCCGCCTGCTGGACCTGCGCGAGACCCCGCCGGAGCGGGAGCAATGGTTGTCACCCCCGCTGAAGGCGGCGATGGCGGAGACACTGGCCGCCGGCGAACAGGTGCTGCTGTTCCTGAACCGGCGGGGCTATGCGCCCGTGGTGCTGTGCCGGGCCTGCGGGCACCGGCTGACGGCTCCGGACACCGACAGCTGGCTGGTCGAGCATCGCTATACCGGGCGGCTGGTCTGCCATCTGACCGGCTTTTCCATGCCTCGGCCCAAACACTGCCCGGCCTGCGGGGCGGAGGATACGCTCGTCTCGGTCGGACCGGGCGTCGAGCGGGTCGAGGAGGAGGCGCGGTCGCTGTTTCCAGACGCCCGGACGGCAGTGTTCAGCTCGGACACCGTGCCGGATGCCCGCGCCGCCCGCGGCCTGATCCAGCGGATGACCGAGGGCGAGATCGACATTCTGGTCGCCACCCAGGCGGCGGCCAAGGGGCACAACTTCCCGCGCCTGACGCTGGTCGGGGTGGTGGATGCCGACCTCGGCCTGCGCGGCGGTGACCTGCGTGCGGCCGAGCGGACCTGGCAGCTGCTGACCCAGGCGACGGGGCGGGCCGGGCGGGCGGATCGTCCGGGCCGCGCCCTTCTGCAGACCTGGACGCCGGATCACCCGGTGCTGATGGCCCTGGCCGCCGGCGATCGGGATGCCTTCGTCGAGGCCGAGATGGGCGAGCGCGAGGCCGCGTCCCTGCCGCCCCACGGCCGGCTGGCGGCGATCATCCTGTCAGGAGAGGAAGCGGCGGCGGTGGACCGGGTGGCGACGGCTCTGGCGGCGGCCATTCCCAATGCCGAGCGGCTGGAGGTCTATGGCCCGGCCGACGCACCGCTGGCGCTGGTGCGGGGGCGGCGACGGAAGCGGCTGCTGGTGCGGGCGGATCGCGACGTCGACCTGCAGGGGTTCCTGCGCGCCTGGCTTGGCCGGGTGAAGGTGCCGGGGTCGGTGAGGCTGAGCGTCGACGTGGATCCGTATAGTTTTCTCTGACTCCAATCTCTGCGCTCATCCCCGCGAAAGCGGGGACCCAGTGTTTTGGGCGATGGTTGTGAGCGGGTTTGGCTTGAGCTCAATCCCGGACGTGGTGCCTCACTTAAGGACTGGGTCCCCGCTTTCGCGGGGATGAGCGGAAGAGGAATAACTTAGGCCCCGGCCTTCCTCGCGAAGCTCCAGGCGCCGGCGGCGAGCGGCTCGACCTGGGCGGCCATGGTGCGGGCGTGGGCGGAGGCCGCCGTGCCGTCGCGGACACGGCCGGCGATGCCCTGGCAGATGGCCGCCAGCCGGAACAGGTTGTAGGCGAACAGCCAGTCGAGGTTCGCCGGCGGGGCCGAACCGGACTGTTCGGAATAGCGGGCGACGGTCTCCTCGACCGAGGGGATGCCGAGCTCCTTCAGGTCCGCGCCCGCGAGGCCGTTCCTCAGGGTCGCCGGGATGGCCCAGGCGATCAGCAGATAGGAGAAGTCGGCGAGGGGGTCGCCCAGTGTCGACAGTTCCCAGTCCAGAACCGCGCGAACCCGGGGCGCGTCCGGGGCCAGGATCATGTTGTCGAGCCGGAAGTCGCCGTGGACGATCCGCGTCGGCCCCTCGGGCGGCAAACCTTCAGGCAGGAAGGCGATCAGCCGGTCCATGTCCGGGATCGGATGGGTCTCGGACGCCTGATACTGTTTGGTCCAGCGCGCGACCTGACGGGCGAAATAGTTTCCGGGCCTGCCGTAGTCCGACAGGCCGATCGCCCCGGGCTCGAAGCGGTGCAGCGCCGCCAGGGTGTCGACCTGGGCGTCGTAGATGGCGCGGCGCTGGTCCGGGGTCATACCCGGCAGCTTGAGGTCCCACAGGACCCGGCCCTCGACCTTGTCCATGACGTAGAAGATGGAGCCGATGACGCCCTCGTCCATGCAGAGTGCGTGGGGCCTGGCGACCGGAAAGCCCTGGGCCGACAGGGCGGAGATGACGGTGAACTCGCGGTCCACGGCATGGGCTGAGGGCAGGAGCACGCCCGGTGGCTTGCGACGCAGCACATAGGCGGCGGTCGGCGTGGTGAGTTCATAGGTCGGGTTGGACTGGCCGCCCTTGAACTGGCGCACGGTCAGGGGACCGGCGTAGCCCTCGACGTTCACGCTGAGCCAGCGGTCCAGCGCGGCCTCGTCGAGGCGGTAGCGGGGATCGACCTCGCGGGTGCCGGAGAAGGTCGATTGCGGGTCGTCGAGGGCGGCTTCAGTCATGTTTTTCCAGAGTCAGGCGCGGCGACAATGGCGGCGCGGACCGCGCGGCGCCAGCCCCCGAGCAGACGCTCGCGTTCGGCAGCCTCCATGCGGGGCGTCCAGACGGCGGGGGCCTGATGGCCCCGGGGCTCCAGATCGTCGATCAGCCCGGCCCCCAGGGCCGCCAGTCGGGCAGCGCCCAGTGCCGTCATCTCCTGAAAGGCCGGCCGCTGGACGGCGACCTCGCAGATATCGGCGATGAACTGCATGGCAAAGGCGTTGGCCGTCACGCCGCCGTCGACCTTCAGCACCGTCAGGCGCGGTGCCCCGTCGGCGCCGAGCGCATCCAGCAGGTCGCGCGTCTGATAGGCGAGCGCCTCCAGCCCGGCGCGGACGAAATGGGCGGGTCCGGCGTCGCGGGTCAGGCCGACGACCGCGCCGCGGACGTCGGGTGCCCACCATGGCGCACCGAGGCCGGTGAAGCCGGGGACCAGATAGACGCCGCCGTTGTCCGGCAGGGTCCGGGCCATGGCCTCGGAGGCGCGGCTGTCGGCGATCATCCCCACCCCGTCCCGGAGCCACTGGATCGCCGATCCGGCCGAGAAGATCGAGCCCTCCAGCGCATAGGCCGCCCCGTCGGCCACCGCATAGCCGAGCGTTGCGAGCAGCCGGCTGGAGGAGGCGACCGGCGCAGGTCCCACATTGGCGACGAGGAAGGCCCCGGTGCCATAGGTGATCTTGGCGTCCCCGGCCGCGAGCGCGCCATGGGCGACCAGGGCCGCCTGCTGGTCCCCCGCCGCGCCGGTGATCGGCAGGGCGAGGCCGAACAGGGCGGGATCGGTCTGGCCCAGCGGCCCGGCGCAGTCGCGGATGTCGGCGAGCGCCGCCTTCGGCACGCGGAACAGGTCGCACAGATCCTCGCGCCAGAGGCGGTGCGTCAGGTCCATCAGGGAGGTGCGGCTGGCGTTGGTCGCATCGGTGACGTGGCTGGCACCGCCCGTCAGCTTCCAGATCAGCCAGGTCTCGATGGTGCCGAGCAGGACCTCGCGCCGCGCGGCCCGGTCCCGGGCACCGGGCACGGCGTCCAGCAGCCAGGCGAACTTGGTGGCGGAGAAATAGGGATCGAGGATCAGGCCGGTCGCGGCCTGAACCGCCGCCTCGTGCCCGCCTGCCGCCAGCCCGGCGGTGACGTCGGCGGTGCGTCGGTCCTGCCAGACGATGGCGGGGTGGAGCGGCTCTCCCGTGCTCGCGTCCCACAGGACGGCGGTTTCGCGCTGGTTGGTGATGCCGATGGCGGAGAAGCGGCCGACGCCTCCGGCCTTGTCCATCACTTCACGACAGGTCTGGAGCGTGGCGGTCCAGATCTCGGCGGAGTCATGCTCGACCCAGCCGGACGCCGGGAAATGCTGGGCCAGCTCGATCTGGCTGACCGCCACAGGATGCAGGCCGCCATCCGACCTGAGCTCGAAGGCGATGGCGCGGGTCGAGGTGGTGCCCTGGTCGATGGCGAGGATGCAGGTCGTCATGGCTCCACCTTACGCAGGATCGAACGATGCGCTAATCCGCCGGTCATGGCCGACCGCACCGCTTCCTATCAAGGCGTCGTCGACGCCGCCCGCCAGATCGAGGGCGCGGCCGTTCGTACCCCGCTGATCGAGAGCCCGGCGCTGAACGAACGTATGGGCGGACGCATCCTGCTGAAGGCCGAGACGCTGCAGGTGGCGGGGGCCTTCAAGTTCCGCGGGGCCTATAACCGCATCAGCCGCCTGACCGATGAGGAGCGGGCGCGGGGCGTCGTCGCCTTCTCGTCCGGCAACCATGCCCAGGGCGTGGCGGCGGCGGCGCGGATGGTGGGCACCGCCGCGACCATCGTCATGCCGGCGGACAGCCCGGCCATCAAAGTCGCGGGGGTCCGGTCGTTCGGCGGCGAGGTCCGCCTTTACGACCGCTGGAAAGAAAGCCGCGAGGAGATCGGGGCCCAGCTGGCACGCGACAGGAACGCGGTCCTGGTGCCGCCGTTCGACGATCCTTTCATCATCGAGGGGCAGGGAACGACGGCGCTGGAGATCCTGGATCAGGCGGGCGGACCGATCGACCAGCTGGTGTGCTGCTGCTCGGGCGGCGGGCTGATGGCGGGGATCAATCTGGTGCTGGAGGCGCAGAGCCCCGCGACCGAAAGCTGGGCCGTCGAGCCCGAGACCTATGACGACACGGTCCGCTCGCTCAATGCCGGCGAGCGGGTCGGGCACCTGAAGGGCCCCCCGTCGATCTGCGACGCCCTGCAGACGCCGATGCCCGGCGAACTGACCTTTCCGATCAACCGGCGGGTCCTGAAGGGGGCCGTGACCATCAGCGATGCCGAGGCCGTCGAGGCCGTCCGTTACGCCTTCCGCACGCTGAAGCTGGTGGTCGAGCCGGGAGGCGCAGCGGCGCTGGCCGCCGTTCTGGCCGGCAAGGTCGAGACCCATGGGCGGACCACGGCCGTCGTCCTGTCGGGCGGGAACATCGACCCCGGCCTGTTCGCCGCCATCATCGAAGACCGTTTCACTGGAGCCACCGCATGACCAAACCCTCCGACCTGCCCTCCCTGATCGGCCAGGAAATCGGTGTCAGCCGCTGGTTCGAGATCGACCAGGCGCGGATCGACGCCTTCGCCGAGACCACCGAGGATCGCCAGTTCATCCACGTCGATCCGGAGGCCGCCCGGGCCACGCCGTTCGGCGGCACCATCGCCCACGGCTTCCTGACTCTGAGCCTCGCCTCGGCCATGTCCTATGATGCGGTCAAGCCGCTGGAGGGGGTGGTGATGGGCGTCAACTACGGCTTCGACAAGCTGCGGTTTCTCGCCCCGGTGCCTGCGGGATCACAGGTTCGGGGGCGGTTCAGACTGCTGTCGGCCGAGGACAAGGGCGGCGGGCGATGGCTGCTGAAGCACGAGCTGACCGTCGAGATCGAGGGGGGTGAAAAGCCCGCCCTGATCGCCGAATGGCTGGGCATGCAGATGATCGCTCCGTAATCAAGAAAAGCACTTTACATTTCAAAGTAACGGTGGTACAAGACCGGTACACACAGGAGAGTCCTCGATGATCCGCGCCCTGCTCTGCGCCACCGCCGTCTGCCTCGCCACCCCCGCCCTCGCCCAGTCGCACGGGGCCGAGAGCCATCAGCACCGGCACGCCGACTTCACCTCGGACCGCCTTCATGTCCGCGTGGACGGCGAGGGCGGGCCCGGGGTGCGCGACATCATCCTGATCCCGGGCCTCAGCTCCTCGCCCAGGGTCTGGCAGGGTACGGTCGAGCATCTGGGGGCCGGATGGCGGGTGCACCGCATCCACATCCAGGGCTTTGCCGGCGCGCCGGTCGCGGGCAATGCGCAAGGTCCGGTCGCGGCCCCGGTGGCCGAGGAGATCGCCCGCTACATCGCCGAGCAGGGCCTCGAGAAGCCGGCCGTCGTCGGCCACTCCATGGGCGGCACCATCGGCATGATGCTGGCGGCCCGCCATCCGGACGCGGTCGGGCGGTTGATGGTCGTCGACATGATGCCCTTCATGGGCGCGATGTTCGGGCAGCCCGGAACGAACCCGACGGTCGAGGCGGTCACGCCGATCGCCGACATGGTCCTGGCCCAGATGCTGAGCGCGCCCGAGGACGCCTATCGGGCCCAGGCGGCCCAGACCGTCGCCGCCATGGTTCGCGACGAAGCGGCCGAGCCGATGATCCTGGCCGACACGGCTGCCAGCGACCGCACGGTCTCGTCGAATGCCTATCGCGAGCTGATCGTCACAGACCTGCGCCCCGAGCTGGCCGGCATCACCGCGCCGACCCGGGTGATCTATGTCGCCTTCGACTTTCCCGGCATGACGCCCGAGATGACCGACGGCATCTACCGCGCCTCGTTCGCGACCCTGCCGGGGGCGGAGCTGACCCGGATCGATGATGCGGCCCACTTCGTCTTCATCGACCAGCCCGGAGCCTTCTTCGCCGAACTGGACGCCTTTCTGGCAGAATGAGCGATCCGGCCGATCGTATCATCGGCCTGTACGACGACCGCGCCGGCGACTGGATCGCCGATCGCGGCCGGACCCTCGGCGGTCCCGAGAAGACCCTCGACGAGGTCGCGGCGCTGGAGGCCTTCGTCGAGGCCCTGCCGCCCGGGGCCCGCATCCTCGACGTCGGCTGCGGCTCGGGCTGGCCGTGGGGTGAAGCCCTGCTCGAGCGGGGATTTCGGGTCACCGGCGTTGATACCTCGCCCCGGCTGATCGCCCACGCCGCGACAAGCTTGCCTCACGGCGAGTGGGTCGTCGGCGACATGCGGACCTTCGACCTCGGCAAGACGTTTGACGGACTGATCGTCTGGTACAGCCTGTTCCACCTGCGGCCGGACGACCAGCGGATCGCTCTCGACCGCATTCTGGCCCATGCTGCGCCGGCGTGTACCCTCATGATGACGGCCGGATGGGGCGGGGGCGTGCGCATCGGCGCGTGGCGGGGTGAGCCGCTGTATCACGCCAGCCTTCCCCCCGATGTCGAGACCGCCGCCCTGACCGCAGCCGGCTTCCGCGCCGGGCCCTGTCCCTTGCCCGATGCAGGCCTTTCGGACCCCCGTGTGCGGCTCGCCCGACGCGGCTGAAAGAACGGAAAGAATTCGGTCATCGTCTGGGCGCAATAGGTGCTCACGTTCGCGTGAGAACGGCGGGCGTTCCAGACCGGCTCCCGGCAGGCTAAGAGGCTGGCCGGGCGGGGCTTAGAGGATGGCGATGGCGGGTCCAGGATTCGGGCGTGGGCAGGGCCCCGGCGGCGGTGCGGCGCAGCGCACGCCCGTGCAGCGCGCCCTGTACTGGGCAGCGGTGCTGGCGGTGTGGGGCCTGATCTTCCTCGTCGTCTTCTTCGCTGTGTTCGCGCGCGGCCTGCCCGACACCTCGGCGCTTTACGACGTGGATCGCCAGCCCTCAATCACCTATCTGGACCGGAACGGGGCCCTGATCGCCACGCGCGGGTCCCAGCAGGCCCCGCCGGCCGACCTCCAGGCCCTGCCCGACTATGTGCCGGCCGCCTTCATCGCCATCGAGGACCGGCGGTTCTACTGGCACCCGGGCTTCGACCCGATCGGCATGATGCGGGCCATGGCGGCCAATATGCGGGCCGGGCGGATCGTCCAGGGCGGGTCGACCCTGACCCAGCAGCTGGCCAAGAACCTGTTCCTGACGCCGGACCAGAACATGCGCCGCAAGGTGCAGGAACTGATGCTGGCCGTGTGGCTGGAGATGAAGTTCTCCAAGGACGAGATCCTCGCCCTGTATCTGAACCGGGTCTACTTCGGGGCCGGGGCCTATGGCATCGAAGCCGCGTCGCAGCGCTATTTCGACAAGGGTGCCAAGGACCTGACCGTCGGCGAGGCAGCGCTGTTGGCCGGGTTGTTGAAGGCCCCGAGCCGGTACTCGCCCGTGTCGGAAAGCGAGCGGGCGGCCACGCGGGCCACGGTCGTTCTGGACGAAATGGAAGAGGCCGGCGTGATCACCGCCGAACAGCGGGCTGCGGCCGTGCTGGAACCCGTTCGCGTGTCGCGGACCCTGGCGACCCAGCACGCCCAGTATTTCATCGACTGGCTGGACAAGGAAATCCGCGGCCTGGTCGGCGAGCCGTCCGAGGACATGATCGTCGAGACGACGCTGGACCTGACCCTGCAGACGGCAGCTGAGCGGAATGTGCGCCGCATCCTCGAACGGGACGCCTCGAGGGGTGTCGAGCAGGCCGCCCTGGTCGCCCTGGACGGGGACGGGCGGGTGCGGGCCATGATCGGCGGGGCTTCCTATGCCGACAGTCAGTTCAACCGGGCCGTGGATGCGCGCCGCCAGGCGGGCTCGGCCTTCAAGCCCTTCGTCTATCTGGCGGCCATGGAGGCGGGCTATACGCCCGAGACCCCGGTGGTCGACGAGCCGATCCGTATCGGCAACTGGAGCCCGCGCAACTACTCCGGCACCTTCGCCGGTGAGATGACCCTGGGCAATGCGGTCGCCCAGTCGACCAACACCGTCGCTGCCTATGTCGCCGACCAGATCGGGCGCGACAGTGTGGCGCGGGCCGCGCGTCGCCTCGGCATCCAGTCCCGGATCGGGCTGGAGCCGGCCATGGCGCTGGGGGCCGTGGAGGTCTCGCCGATCGACATGTCCTCGGCCTATGCCGCCTTCGCCAACGGCGGCCGCCGGGTCGAGGCCTATGGCATCAGTCGCATCCGGACACCGCAGGGGCGGGTGATCTATCAGCGCAGCGCGCGGGATGCGGAGGGTGGGCAGGCCATCAACAATCCGCCGCTCTACTACATGAACCAGATGCTGCGCGGTGTGGTGACCGGCGGCACGGCCCGCGCCGTCGCCATCCCCGGCCGCGATCTGGCGGGCAAGACCGGCACCACCTCGGACTACAGGGACGCCTGGTTCGTCGGCTACACCGGCGGCTTCGTCGTCGCCGTCTGGGTCGGCAAGGATGACAACACCTCGATGCGCGGGGTGACCGGCGGCGCGGCCCCGGCCGCGATCTGGAAGGGCTTCATGGAAGCCGCCCTGCCCCGGCTGGCCGTTCAGCCCATCCCCAACGGCCCCCCCATGCCGGACGGCTGGGTCGCGCCCGATCCGGTCGGCGACCTGATGAACACGATCGAGGATCCGTTCGGCGACAGCCGCATCATCGATGGCGTCGATCCGGATCAGGGTGTGCCCTACGATCCGGCCCTGCCGGCGGAGAACCCCCGTCCGGCCGAGGTCGAGGCCCCGCGCCGCCGCCCCGACCCCGCCGACCAGAACCCCGAGCCGGCCAGCCAGCCCGAGAAGGAACGCGATCCGCTGTTCTTCTGACAGCGGGTGGACGTCCCGGAGTCCGGGTCAGACGCGCTCCGACACCTTGATCGCCACCTTGCAGCCCGCCTTGATGACGGTGCTCAGCAGCCGCCAGGCCGGGGCCTCGCGGCTGCCCTGTTCGATGGCGTGGTCGTGGTGGGCCAGTTCCTCCTCGCGGAACTGCGCCAGCTCCGCCGCAAGCGCCGGGTCGCGGTCCTTCAGCTCGGCGATCTGGTCGGCGTAGTGTTGTTCGATCACGCTCTCGACCGCCTCGGTGCAGGCATGGGCCGCCTTCTCGCCCATCAGGGCCGTGACGGTGCCCAGCCCGGTCGCGGCCAGCGACCACAGGGGCAAAAGGGCGGTCGGCCGCACGCGGTGTTCGGTCAGAAGCGCGTCAAAGCGGGCCTTGTGGACCTGTTCGCCCGCCTTCATTTCCGCCATGTCGGCGGCGAGGTCGGCCTTGCCCGGCGCATGGGCGAAGACGGCGCGCTGGGCCTCGTAGATCTTCACTGCACCGAACTCGCCGGCGTGATCGACGCGCAGGATTTCCGCCAGCCGCGCCCGCGCCACGCCGCGTCCGGGCCGTGGCAGGGGTATGCGGCGGTCCGGCGCCGTCGCTTCAGGTTCGGGGTGCTCTGGCATCCTTGGGTCTCTTGGCGGCGATCAGGCTGAACCCGGCCAATGCGACCGAGACCAGGGTGTTCCATCCTGCCATGGACAGGCCGAGAAACCGCCACGTCACCGCGTCGCACATCACCACCCGCTGCGGCTCTCCGACCCCCAGGGCCAGCGACGTCAGGGACTCAAGATCCGCCCCGGCTCCACCGCCCGCGCACAGGGCCGGCAGGGCCCACCATTTCATCTCGCCCCCGGCATGGAAGCCCGCGGTGATGGCTCCGGTCGTGAAGACGGTGAACAGCAGGAAGGCGGCGATCCGGGGGGTGCCGCGCCGGGCCTGGCTGATGATGGCCCACAGGGTGGCGATCAGGGCGATGGCGACCGCGCCCCAATAGACCTCGCGCTGCTTGAGGCACAGGTTGCAGGGGGCCAGGCCCAGCACCCGTTCGCTGAAGTGGGCGAAACCCAGCATCGCCAGCGAAATCGCCAGCGCGAAGGCCGTCCACCATCGGGTCAACAGGCGATAAAGGCTCATGCCCGATCCTTAGCCCTAACCGGTGAAGCGCGCCATCAGGCTGACGGCCCAGCCCGCGCCGAGCAGGAAGCCTGTCGCGACGACCCCGATCGCCGTGACCCAGCCGACGGCCACGGCCGCGCCGCCCGCCACAAACAGGCCGTCCCTCTGGATCAGGCCGACGGACAGGAGCGCCAGCGCCACCGACGGCACCGTATTGGTCATCGGCAGGACGATGGTCACAGTCGCCAGGATCATGAAGCCGGCGGCCAGACGTTCGGCGACGCGGGTCGTGAAGAGACTGAGCCGCGGCCGCGACAGTCGTTCCAGCCAGCCCATCCGCTTCGTCGCAAAGTCCGCCATCCGGTCCAGCATGGACTTGGACACGGTCCGTTTCAGCACGCCTTCGGGCAGCCAGGGCTCCTCGCGGCCCGCCAGCATCTGGCCGGCCAGCAACAGGATCGGAATCCCGACCAGCTGGGGCACGCCATACAGCGCCGGCACCAGACAGGGGATGGCCAGGATCAGGATCATCAGGCCGAACGCCCGCTCGTCCAGCCGGTCGCGGATCTGGCCGATGGTCAGGCCGTCAGGGCCGGACGCCTCCGCCAGACCGGCCACAAGGGCGATGAACCCCTGTTGCGGATCGTCGGAGTGAGGGGGCTCCGGGGAAACGGGGGCCGGGGCGGGAGCGGTGCTCGACATGGAGCGAGCCCTAGCGAAATCGCCCCGGACTGGCGAGGGCCCGCGGGCCGTTCGGTCTCGCATGTCACATTTTGTGGATTTCGCCGGCCAGGGTCCGGAAGGCGTCGGGGCTGAGAACGGCCCAGAGCACCGCTGCCGAGACCAGGGGCGCGATCGACAGGCCCATGTAGCGGGTCATCAGGGCGATCTGCGAGGCGATGGGGTGAAGGGGGGGCTGATCCAGCCGGAGCGTGGCCTGTGCGGCGGAGCTGGCAAGGGTGGGGTCGAGTTGCGGAACCAGCTGGCCCCAGACCAGGCCGGTCAGGGTGAGGGTGAACAGGACCGCCATCACCGCGACGCTGATCAGGGCGGCGCGCAGCGGCCGGGTCGGCCGGGGCGGGGCGATCAGGAAAGCGGCAACCAGCGGCACGCCCAGCAGAAGCCTGCGCAGGACATCCCGGCTGACGGTGTAGGTGACGGGCTGTCCGCTCGCGGTCAGGCGCGTGCCGACCGACCAGTCGCCGTCTGGCAGGACCTCGATCACGCCGGTCAGGCCGAACAGGCCCATCACCAGCCCGGCGAGCGGGCGAAGCGCGGCGGCGGCGAGGTCGGCCCCCCGGATCCACCACAGGGGCAACAGCACGACGAGGACGGCCAGCGCCCACAAGGCGAAGCGGCCCCGCGCCGCGGCCTCGGGCGAGTGCGCCCTGAACCGGTCGAGCAGGGCGTTCACGCAGCCACCGCCGCACCGCCCGAGGGGGGCGGGCCGTTGCCGGCCGCGTCAGCCGCAGCGCGGCGCGCCTGCCAGCGGGCGAAAATGAAGAAGACCAGCAGACCCTCGAGCCCGATCAGGGCGTCCCAGACATAGTTGTGAAAGAACTCGAACACCTCCTGGGAGCCGCGCGAGAGATAGAGCAGGCTGATGATCCGGGCCAGATTGACGGTCTGCAGCGCCAGCACGCCGACGCCGGCACCGATCAGGCCGTATTTCAGCTTGCCCGGGAAGGCCAGGATGGCGGCGACCAGGAGGGCGCAGACCTCCACCGCATTGCAGCCGGCCAGCACCTGAACCGCGCCGCGGCCGTCGGAGAAGCTGAGGATGTCGCCGACGGCCTGGACGCGACTGTCGAAAGGCCGGATCAGGGCGGCGCTGACCTCGACCAGGCCCTGGGTGAACGGCTTGACGAAGATCCGCTCTGCCCAGGGCGTGGCGAGCACGCTGAAGATGGCCAGGGTGACCAGGCCGAACAGCACAAGATACTGGACCGCAGGGCTGCGAAGCAGGCGTTTGGTGTCAGCCATGAGCGCGCTCCCCTGCACCGGGCCGGACGCGCGGGTGCCCAAGGTGCCCCTCTGCCCTTGCGACGAACCATCGTCAACGCGAAGGAATGCTGTGCGTCACTGCAGACTGCCCGATCGCCACAGGCTGCGGGTCAGGGGCTCGGTCAGATAGGCCAGCGCGCTGCGCTGACGCAGCAGGACGACCACCTCGACCGGCATGCCCGAGCGGATGGCGTCGGCCGAGCGTCCCAGACGGCGAAGTTCCTCCGGCGGCACGACGATCTGGGCCCGGTAGTGGCGCTGGCCCGTGCGCTCGTCCTCGAAACTGTCGGCCGAGATGCGCGTGACCTCGCCATGGACCATGGGCGGGTCGCGGTCGCGCAGACTGGGAAACTTGACCTCGGTGCGCAGGCCGACGCGGACATTGTCGATGTCCTCGGGGTTGATCCGCGCCACGATCATCTGCGACGCGCTTTCGGGCACGATCTCCATCAGGGTCTGGCCGGGCTGGATCACCCCGCCGATGGTGAAGGCGGTCAGCCCGACCACCTGGCCGTCGACCGGGCTGCGGATCTGGCCGCGCTCGATCTGCTGGCGGACATCCAGCCAGCGGGGCGTCAGTTCGTTGATCTGGACCTCGACCAGCTTGAGCTGGTCGGCGACCTCCTCGTTCATGCGATCCGAGACGCCGCTGATCTGCAGCCGGGTCTCACCGATCTGCTCGGCGGTGCGGGCCACCTGGGCGCGCAGCGAGCCCAGCTCTCCGTCCAGGGCCGCGGCGGTCCGCTCCAGGGCCCGGACCCGGTTTTCGGGCGCATAGCCCTGGGCCGCCAGGGAGCGCATGCCCTCCAGTTCCTCGCCCAGCAGTCGCTGCTGTTCCTGATTGGCGGTGATCTGGCGCTCGTAGCCCAGCTGCTGCTCGCGAAGCTGGCCGATGCGCTGGCCCAGAACGCCGGATTCGGTCGTGCGGCTGGACCGGCGGGCGGCGAACTGCTGCTGCTGAAGGCGAAAGGCCTCGTCGGCGAGGATCCGGTCCTGCGATGACAGGTTCGCAAAGGCGGCGGGGCGCGGCAGGGTCGCGAGGCCGTCACGCTCGGCGATCATGCGGACGCGCTGGGCCTCAAGCGACAGGACCTGGGCGGCGAGGCCGCGCTCGGTCGCATCCAGATTGCCGGTCGACAGGGCGACGAGGACCTGTCCGCGACGGACGCGGTCGCCCTCGGCCACCTGCAGGTCGCTGACCACGCCGCCCTCGCGATGCTGGACGGCCTGTCGGTTGCCCGACACCTCGACCTGTCCCGGGGCAAAGGCACCGGCGTCCAGCGGGGCCAGGGCGGCCCAGCCAAGGAACAGGACGAAGAAGGCGATGATGACGCCGCCCCCGACCATCAGCTCCCAGCGGGGCGAGTCGAGGCCGGCGGGTGGGGGCGCGACGGCCGAGGCGTCGAGGTCCGTCGGACTCATCGCGCGACCTCGCGGATGACTTTCCGCTCGGAGCCCAGCCAGGCCAGCACCTCCTCGCGCGGGCCCTCGTTCTGGACCACGCCGTCGCGCAGGACCAGCAGCCGGTCGACCCGCGCCAGCACGCCGGCCCGGTGCGCGACCACGACGACGGCGGCCCCGCGCTGGGCCGTGGCCAGGATGGCGTTCATCAGGGCGGTCTCGCCCTCCTGGTCGAGGTTGGAGTTGGGCTCGTCCAGAACCAGCAGGACGGGGTCGCCATAGAGGGCCCGGGCCAGAGCCACCCTCTGGGCCTGACCCGCCGACAGCCCGGCCCCCATGGGACCGAGTTCGGTGTCGTAGCCCTCCGGCAGGCGCAGGATCATGTCGTGGGCCCCTGCCAGTTTCGCGGCCGCGACCGCCCCGGCGTCAAGGGTCCCGGCGGCCTCGCCCGCGTGGCGCTGGAAGCGGGATATGTTGTCCTTGATGGACCCGGGAAACAGACCGGGAGACTGGGGCATGTAGCCGATGTAGCGGGCGAGATCGTCGCTTTCGCGGGTCTGGTAGTCGGCCCCGTCCAGACGCACCAGGCCGCTCGTCGGTTCAAGGGCGCCGGCAGCCAGACGGGCAAGGGTGGTCTTGCCCGATCCGCTGGGGCCAATGACGCCCAGGGTCTGGCCCGGTTCCAGCCGCAGGTTCAGGGCCCGCAGCTGGGGCCGCTCGGTCCCCGGCAACTGGACCGTGGCGTTCTCGACCGCGAGGTGCCCGAGGGGCGCCGGCAGGGCTGTGCGGGGCCGGTCGTGCGCCTCGGTCTCGACGAACAGGTCGATCAGAGTCTTCCAGCTGGTGCGGGCCTGGACCAGCAGCGACCAGCTGCCGACGAGAAGCTCGACCGGCGCGACGGCCCGGCTGAGCAGGACCGAGGCGGCAATGATGGCCCCGGCCGAAATCTCGCCGCGCGTCGCGAGGATGGCGGCGAGCCCGAGGGCCGCGGACTGGAGAGCAAGGCGGACGAATTTGATCGCGCCGGTGTATTTGCCGCCGGTCAGCTGGGCCTGGAGGTTGCGCTCCGCCGCCGTCTGGCGCTGGACCAGCTGCCGGGCGATCGAGGCCCGCCTCATGCCGAGCGCCCGCAGGGTCTCGGACTGGTGGGTCAGGCTTTCCTGGGCGCGCAGCGCCTCGTTCATGGCGAGGGAGGCCGCCTTGATCCGGGGACGACTGTCGATTTCGTTCAACAGGGCCAGTCCGACGAGGACCAGGCCGCCCAGAAGCGTCAGCGCTCCCAGCCAGGGATGCAGCAGAAAGCAGGCCGCGAGGTAGATCGGCGTCCACGGCGCATCGAACAGGGCCAGCATCGCCTGGCCCGACACCGCCTGGCGGACGGTCTCGAAGTCTCTCAGGGCCAGGGGTCCGGAGGCCGGCGTCCGCAGGTCCACCAGCCGCGACAGGAGAGGGGCCGCCAGCTGCCGCTCGAGCCTCAGCCCCACCCGCGTCAGAAGCCGGGTCCGCACCCAGTCCAGAAGCGCCAGGCTGCCGAGGGCCAGCACGGCCGCCCCGGTGATCAGGGCCAGGGTCGTCAGACTGCCCGTCGGCACGACCCGGTCATAGACCTGCATCATGTAGAGGGTGGGGGTCAGATAGAGCAGATTGACGAGGGCGCTGAAGACCGCCACCCAGATCAGATGGGTGCGGCAGCTCTTCAGGGCTCGCGTGAGGGGCTCGGCCCCCCTCGGTAATGTCAGCAGCACTCGACCGGCCCGATCATCGCCCGTGAGGGCAAGGTGACGAGTATAGCGCCAAATCGTGACCAGATCACGCAATCCGTCGGCGTCGCCATTGGGCCCAACCCGGACCTGATCGGCCCAGGGCAGTCAACCGTGCATGCTGCCGGGCCCGCCTGTCCAAACCTGACGGCCGCGAACGCTGCATTGACTCGCCGGTTGAACGGGGCAAGAGTGAGCAAAAACGAATTGAGGGGTGGGGCTCATGTGTATCGTCTGCGCAGGCGGTCTGTTGTCGTGGACGCCGGGAGGCGCTCAGCCCTGGGCCCCGGCCGACGGAGGGTTCGGTCTTTCCGGACATGTCGGACTGGACGGTCCCTTCAGCCTGAACGCCGAGTCAGTTGGCTATCAGCCTTCGACCCAGGGATTGGGATTTACCCCGAGCCTCGGCGCGACGCTGTTGTTCGGATTGAACATTCGGTGGGGTCCAGGACAATATACTTACAGCATCCCTGTCGCAGGTAGCGCATGGCCTGGATATCAAGCGGGTTCTGGCATCGGCAGTGAGCCTTTCCAGACAGGATCACGTGTTTTTACTCCGCAGGAAGCACAAATTTTCAGAGACTCGTTCCGCCTTTGGGATGAACTGATAGCTCCTGATTTTGTCGAAACGGACGCTTTGGTGAACCTTGGCGATATCCGCGTCGCCTATCTTGGTCCCGGCTTGGGGAACTATGCTTACACGCCGCCGAATAACGCCTTCGCGCCCTCTCCACTTAATGGCGATATCTGGATCGGTGGATCTTTTGCAGGCACAATCGATAGCGATCGCATCAACTACCTATACAATCTAAATCACGAAATCGCGCACGCGCTAGGATTACAGCATCCTCACGAGTCTCCCAATTACAATCCTCTCTTTGACAACACCAGATATTCGGTCGTTTCCTACGCCCACCCAGCTGACTCACGATGGTACACATTCACTGCGTCTGCGAATGGCGGCTGGACAGCCACTGTAACGTCGGTTCGTGGCTCGTCGCCCATGGTCATGGATATCGCGGCCCTGCAGGCGCTTTATGGTGCAGATCCGGATACGCGCGCGGGCGATGACACCTATCTCTGGAACGACGGCGCACTGATTTTCCAATCGATATATGACGCTGGCGGCGTGGATACGTTTGACCTGGCGCAAAATCGTCGTGGATCGATCGTCGATCTGACGCCTGGGGCCTATTCGAGCATTTCCCGCATTTCCGACCTCGACGACCTGGCGAGGTTCTATGTCGAGACCAATCCCAGCCTGAACATGTCGGTGCAACAACTTCGCGGCACCTTAGGAAGCAACGCCAGCCAGACGTTTATGAACCGGGACAATCTGGGCATTGCCTTCACGACCGTGATTGAGAACGTCATCGGCAGTCAGTTTGCCGATACAATCGTCGGGAATATCGCCAATAATGTTCTGCAGGGCGGCGGCGGAGACGACTTCATATACGGCTATGAGGGCGACGACGTCCTCACCGGCGGATCCGGAAACGACAATCTGGATGGCGGGCTTGGCAGCAACACGGCCGTTTTCTCGGGTTTGAGATCAGCCTATTCCATCAGCTGGAACGGTCAGATCGGTACGGTCGTCGGCCCGGACGGAACAGACACCATCACCAATGTCGCCTGGCTCAGGTTTGCAGATCAGACCATTGCCGCCACGCCGACCGGGGGACTGCTTGTCCACGGCGGTGTTACCGATAACGTCATGATCGGGAGCGCCCTGGACGATACGTTTTACGGCATGATGGGCAATGACACGCTCACTGGTGGCGACGGCGACGATATCCTAAACGGGGGCGACGGCGACGACGTCCTTGATGGCGGTCAAGGCACTGATATGGCCGACTACCAGGGCGCAACCACTGGAGTCAGCGTCAATCTGGCCACTGGTCAGGTCCTGGGTCTTTCCGGAGCCGACAGACTGATCTCAATCGAAAATGTGCGCGGTTCCGATCAAAACGACACACTGACCGGAGACGCTGGGGCTAATGTGCTCTGGGGCGGCGGCGGTAGAGACCTGTTGTTCGGGGGGGCTGGTAACGACCGATTGATTGCCGGAGCACCGAGGATTGACGCCCCGATCCTGGTCAAACCCCAAACCGTGATCAACAGGGATATTCAGAGTGCGGTCAGCCTGGACGGCTATTTCGACCTCCAGGTTGATCCCGAGATTTTTTACTCAAACACTACTCCGCACGCGACCGTACAAGGTGCCGCGCACGGCCAAGGGTACGAGTTCTATTCATTCTCCGTTCGGGCCGGCGATAAGGTCGTTCTCGATATCGATCATTTTACCGCGAGCAATCTGCTTTTCGCAGCCATTGACGTTCTTGACCAAGCCGGAAACCCCTTGGCCATCACAGCTACCAACCTATCTGATCGTGATGTCTTTGGTACATCTTATGAGTTTATTTCAAGCATCACCGGCACCCTCTTTATCCGCGTCGGAAAGCCAGGTCCGAATATCATTAACCCGCTCGACCCTATTCCCGGCCAAACATACACGCTAAACGTGTCAGTTACGAGCCAAATGATCGATCCCCGCTACAATCTGGGTTCAACTCTCCATGGCGAGGGCGGGGACGATATCCTGTACAGTGGTTCGGGGAATGACACGCTGAGCGGCGGCTCGGGTGTCGATACCGCTGTGTTCCTGGGTGCAAGAACGGCCTCCACGATCAGCTATGCGAACGGGAGCATCATCGTTGAAGGGATAAATGGGCGCGACATCCTGACGAGCATCGAAACACTGGAGTTTGCCGATGGCACCTATGATGTCGATGCGGGCGGGGTTGTGGCCTCTCAGGCTCGCCTCAATCTCACTGGAGACGACAGCGCGAATACACTGACTGGCGGCACATCGAACGACAGTCTTCGTGGCGTAGGCGGTAATGACGTGCTGCGAGGCGGTGGGGGCAACGACCTGCTTGACGGTGGTACTGGCTTCGATGCGGCGCTCTACTCAGGCGTCCGCCGCCAGTATGTCGCCTCGTCCACCAGCATGTCTGGAAACGACGAGGGCACCGACACCCTGATCGGCATCGAGGAGGCGCGATTCGTCGACGGGATCCTGACGTTCGATGCCTCGAGCGCCTCGGCGCAGGTGATGCGTCTGTATTCGGCGACGCTGAACCGGACCCCGGACCAGGGGGGGCTGGAGGCCAATACCGGCGCTCTGGCGAGCCTGGGTCTGCAGGGTCTGGCCAACACCTTCGTGGCCTCGGCGGAGTTCCAGGCGCGGTTCGGGGCGCTGAACAACCAGCAGTTCGTCGAACAGCTCTATGTCTTCGCCCTGGGCCGGGCCGGCGATGCGCCGGGCATCGCCAGCTGGGTGGCTTTGCTGAACGGCGGGGCCTCGCGCGGCCAGGTGGTGGTGGGCTTCTCCGAGAGCGCCGAGAACATCGGCCGGACGGCTGCGACGCTGAATGCGGGCCTGTGGGTGCCGGACCAGCAGGCCATGATCATCGCGCGGCTGTATGACGCCACATTCAAGCGGCTGCCCGACGTCGGCGGCCTGACGGGCTGGGTCAATGCGCTGAAGGGCGGAGCCTCGGTCACCGACATCGCCGCCGCCTTCGCCGGATCGGCCGAGTTCCAGGCGACCTTCGGGGCCCTGTCCAACCAGGCCTTTGTCGAGCAGCTCTATCGCTTCTGCCTGAACCGCGAGGGCGACGCGGGCGGCATCGCCGGCTGGGTCAATGCCCTGAACACCGGGACCAGCCGGGCCTCGGTGCTGCTGGGCTTCTCCGAGAGCGCCGAGCACGTCGCGCTCACCGCCAACCTTTGGCTGGGCGGCATCCGTTTCGCCGGCTTCGTAGGCGCGCCGGCCGAGGACGCGGCCAAGGATCTGGACGGGCCCCAGGTCCTGCCGGACGTCGAGGTCGTCGACATCGCCTATGACCCCGCCGACCTCGGCCTGTCCTTCCCCGACAAGGACGCCGACGCCTTCGTCCTGCCGGCGGTCCCGGACATGCCCCTGCCGACCGTCGACCCGGCCGATCCGTTCAACGGCCTGGACCTCGCGCTCTTGCGCGCCGAGGCCTTCAACAACAGCCGCATGATGCTGATCCTGCCCGAGGCCCCCGACGCCACCCCCGACTTCGACCTCGACGCCTGGACCCCCGCTCAGCGTGAC
>Ga0247831_1001554_pt1 | contig 42311 bp, 30 predicted proteins | sample LaCruzMarch2015__9_FD_192406 | JGI IMG/M metagenome (GOLD analysis project Ga0247831, IMG submission 192406) | Freshwater microbial communities from meromictic Lake La Cruz, Castile-La Mancha, Spain - LaCruzMarch2015_1m | ecosystem: Environmental > Aquatic > Freshwater > Lake | place: Spain...
CGCGGGCCCCTGCTCCAAAGTCTCCCTCCATCAAACATCATACATGAAGGGAATAAAAGTCTTAGTATGCACGGTCATGCTGTCGTCGCCAACGATGATGATGGCATTTGTCATGCCAATATCGTCGTTGCCATCATGCACTGTCGGCGGAGTCCGTAATGTCAGCGGTCGTACGAGCAGCAGTAGTAGTATCCGCGCTCAGCTCAAAGTGAAGGATACTACAGAAACAACCTCAACATCAACAACATCATCAACAAAAGAGGACAATAACGAAAACACTTCTTCTACTGCAACTGCTGCTGCTGCTGCTGCTGTTGAGGGCTTACCATGGTGGTGGGAATACATTTGGAAATTACCACAATTCCAACTCGGCCAGCCTGGGACTGACTGCACCTTTGCCGATAGTGCACACGTATTACGTACCAACATTGAACAAATATATGGTGGATATCCCAGTTTAGACCATTGTCCATTAGCCACGGGTGCATTGGATGATATAGCCGATGGGACCATGTTTATTGGCCTCCAGCGCTATGCTAAGGAATTTGGTAGTCCCTACAAATTATGCTTCGGACCCAAGAGCTTTTTAGTTATTAGCGATCCAGTCCAAGCCAAACATATATTGCGCGATGCCAATACTTGTTATGATAAGGGCATACTTGCTGAGATATTAAAGCCCATCATGGGTAAGGGATTAATACCGGCCGATCCTGAAACATGGACCGTAAGGCGACGTGCGATCGTACCAGCCTTTCATAAGGCATGGTTAAATTATATGGTAGGTTTGTTTGGTCACTGTAATACAGGATTAATTGCCAGTCTTGAAAAGGCTGCAAGTAAGAATGATGCACCTTCCAGTCAACAGGGTGGTGGTAAAATTGAAATGGAAGAAAAGTTTTGTAGTGTCGCGCTAGACATTATTGGTCTATCAGTATTCAACTATGACTTTGGTAGTGTCACCAATGAAAGTCCGGTAATACAAGCTGTGTATTCAGCATTAGTCGAGGCTGAACATCGATCAATGACACCTGCTCCATATTGGGATATACCATTGGCTAATGAATTAATACCACGATTACGTAAATTCAACAGTGACTTGCGTCTATTGGATAATGTATTAACAAAGTTGATTGATAGTGCCAAGAATAGTCGTAGTGTGGAGGATATTGAAGAACTGGAACGGAGGGATTATGATAATGTTAAGGATCCGAGTTTGTTACGTTTCTTGGTGGATATGAGAGGGGCTGATATTGACAATAAGCAATTACGCGATGACCTAATGACAATGTTAATCGCAGGACATGAAACGACCGCAGCAGTATTAACATGGGCACTATTTGAACTTACGAAGAATCCAGAAGTAATGGCCAAGGTCCATGCTGAAATAGATGCTGTCCTCGGTGATCGAACACCGACATATGAGGATATTAAGGAAATGCAATACCTCCGACTTGTCGTGGCCGAGACATTACGTATGTATCCTGAACCACCATTACTTATACGTCGATGTCGGACCGAGAATGATTTACCCCGTGGTGGTGGACGTGATGCAACTGTAATACGTGGGATGGATATCTTTTTATCATTGTACAATCTCCATCGTGACGGGCGCTTTTGGCCGGAACCTGATGTCTTTCAACCAGAACGATGGTTAACAAAGTATAGTAATCCGGAAGTACAGGGTTGGGCAGGCTATGACCCCGAAAAATGGATTAATACCATGCTTTATCCTAATGAGGTATCGTCTGACTTTTCTTACTTACCCTTTGGCGGTGGACCACGTAAGTGTGTTGGGGACGAATTTGCAACACTCGAGGCTACTGTTACATTAGCAATGGTATTGCGTAGATTTGAGTTTGATTTTGATACATCCAAGCTTGATGAAACGTCTGTGGGGATTATGGAACATCCACAGGACTTAAACCATCCCGTAGGGATGAGGACAGGTGCAACGATACATACTCGGAAGGGATTGCATATGATAATTCGTAAGCGTGAGATTCCTCTGATAAATACGACCAAGCAGAATTTGATACAAACAAAGGTGGAATCATCTGTTGTGGCACCACTGGTGGAAACTGAATCGGAAGTGAAAGTGGGCGATGCAATATTGATGCCAGCTGTCAGTACGAGTGAGGGGGGAGAGCAACCCAGGGGACGGAAGCGCGATGTACTGAAGAATTTCTTTCTTGGAGGTAATTGAGAATTTAACATTTCTAATTAGACTAAAGCTGTGTATTGCACATCACAGCAAGTTACTTAAAAATTGTTCTGTGATACGGGATATCTCCTCACCACGTATCATTAATATCTGCTAGACGAAAAAGAACATTAGCATTCTCCCATTTAGCCTTGGTAACCACAGACGCTAGATGTTTTGCCAGATCTGTCCCATTGGAACGCATTGACGTCTCCATCTCTTTTGTGAAATACTGAGGGTTGTTGGTAACGAACTGACCAGGCCCAAGCCATGCACCAAACTTATATAACACATATCCTGCATTAAGTAGTATAGTTGCCATACCCTCCCATCTATGTACCTCAGTAATCTTCCATTCTAAGAAAATGTACTGAACTTTATGACTGATAAGTAGTTCTCGTGCACCTGATAATACCTTCAACTCAAGACCTTCAACATCAATCTTTAATATTGCAATGGTGGCGTCGTTATCATCCTCATCAAGCCAATGTTGATCCCGTGCCAATGCATCCAGAGTTACCATTTGAAGTGTATCCTCTAATAAATGTGCTCCTTCTTTTAGATATGAACTTTTATCCGAATGTTCCTTTGAAAAGCTGAATGAACCAGGGTTAGATGGATCGACTTTGTACATGACAAGCTCTTCACCATGGATGTCATTTACACCCTTTAGATAGGGATGGACCTGGTTCTCTCCCGCGTTTGATGACAGTGACCATCCATTAAGGACCGTCGATTCGCACAGTCTAATCATATTCACCACATTCGGTTCAAAGACAAATACCTCGGCACCATGTGCGGCAGAGAGCATTGAGAACCAACCAACGTTGCCACCGACATCCAGCATGATTGGCCGACGTTTTTGATTTGTATTGTCCATTCGAACGGATACACCCTTTAATATGGTTTGCATCGTCGTGGTCATAATGTTCTCGTAATAATCTCCATTCCGGAATATATCGGCTCTAATATTATCCACTTTCTTATCACTCGTTGATAGATAAAAAGGAATCTCCGTCGTGGTTAATCTAACGTAGGATTTGTGGTAGGGAAGTGCGACGGTGTGACCGCGCAGTTGAGATATCTTTTTATTCCTGTACGAGTCCAATAGTGCGAGACAATCCACCGGTTCCAAGTAGGGATCCGCTGTCGCTTTTGTATAGGAAACTAATTTTTCTGTTGTTGTTGTTGTTGTTGTTGTGTCATCATCATCGTCATTATCACTCTTGTTGTAACCAATGTTCGACGGTCGATTTAGTACCATTTCATTATCATTACGATATGATTCATCTCGATGACACAGTCCAGAGCCCAGTATCAACGAAGCCACGACTGACATCATCCCAAGGACGAAGGGAACGAGTAAAAGGAGTCCGACTTTGCGTATTCGATGACTTTCGGCCGTGGTAAAATAATAATAGTCCTTGTCGGTCGTGTTGGACTGATGATGGGTTCTTGTCTTTGGTATTGTTGTTACATGGTCGCCCTGACTCGACGAAGTCGACGACGACGACGTATGTATATTAGTACTCGACCTGGCGCTTTGTCTCTGTTTGCCGCTGTCTCTGCGACCACCACCACCTCGGTCCACCATTTATCCAAGATCGCTGTGACGTTTGAGCTCAATACCCACTTTCATTTCATTTGCCGTTTCCACTTTGTCCTCACTCAAGTCCGACCATGACCGCCAATAGTAGTGCCAACCAAGGCATCCCCCCATCATCGTCAGCGAACCACTGGTCCGAGGAGGAGGATGACGATGCGTTACTCTCCACACTTTTCCTTCCACCAACTGACAATGACAATGACAATGATGAAGACGCATCACAACTCGATTATTCAGGAGAATTGAATATCAAACTTGCCAGTTTACAGAAGCGGCTTGGTCAAGATGTACATCGAGCGTTAAATGATGGATGGTGGGATAATATCGTTCGCGGTACCGAGACCGAGATGGGGGAGGGAATGTCCGACTACTACGGTGGCGGCGCCTCGTCGTACCGTTGGAAACAAAACAGCGAGCGGGAGGAGGATCCCTCCAGTACTAATATAATACCATTCCCGAAAGCATTCACCACGGCCGGGGGTAAGGCACATGTCACGGCAATAATGGATTTACTAGGATTAACACAAACTCGGGCGGTACAATTAACCCTTGCAACACTCCGTAGCTTTGCATCTCTGTCCTCCTCCTCGTCGTCTTCATCTTCTTCGGCGAATGACGACGACGACGACAATGAGGAGCAGGAGGGAGAAAAATTACGCTCATTACTAGGCACACGAGAATTATTTAGTCGTGTACTAAATCATCACAAAACGCAGTTTATTAATCGACTATTGATCATTACTGAATGTTTACGATTGGAACAGGAATATAGTAATACCGCTGCTAATGCCAGCAACGATCGAGAAGTTGGTAGTAATGACGAGAGCGAAGGACGAACGAAGAAGATGCATCGACTTGGTCAATCATGTACCAACTTTTTAAATACCATCGATTCATCAACAACGACGAGCAATGATAACAAGCGTCGTGGTTTATTCCAACTATTATTACGATTGGCATGCGGTCCGGCATTGCCGGGATTAGGCAATACAGTCGATTATCCATCCTCTGTCAATAATCTCTCGAGAGGAGGAGGAGGAGGAGGGGAGTATTATACGAAGGTGCATAATAATAATAATGGGGATGATGAATATTATTCCAATATCGTACGAGTTGTATCATCCGAGGCATTGTCTATATTATTATACGATCGATTGGATGGTGGTGCATCGCGATATGATTTATTACTCGTTATGAATGCCGCAACTACTTGTACCTCATTTGAATTTGGCAAGAAGAAGAAGGCATCGATACGAACCACATCACGTAAAGGCCAATCCTTCAGATCGTCATCGTCGATGCTAATGTCACAACATAGTCTAGGTATGGTAGATATTGGTGGTGGTGGTGACGAGACTAAGACACGTCTTGATGGACTATGGGCATTAATATGTGCGGGGTGTGTAGGATTATGGAGGACTGGCGGTAGTACTAATGCAAACAATGAAAGTGAGGACGAATGGGTAACGACTCATCCTCTACTTGCTGGATTGATCGTCGGTACATCCGCAAGTCAGGCAGTGGCTCGGAATGAGCTTAGGGTACTATGTCGTAAATTGCATTCGTTGGGGGAGACTGTTCGCGATCGACGTGAGGCGGCATATGCCTTAGTCTCATCCTCCTCTGATGAAGTCAATGATGATGATGATGAGTTGTGGGGAATACATGCGCCAGAGGCCATTGCTCTACTTTCATTGACTCTATTATTACGTCTAGCTGGCCTTGCTAGGGGATCATCTGACAATGATGACGATGATAATAATACATTCTTTACCGAAATGAATAGTTGGGGTGAGGAGTGTGCACAATTTGCCAATGACGAGTGTGGTGCATTCGCATATTTGCATCAAGTGATGAGGGCTTTGGTCCAAGATCCACTAACTGGCAGTTCTATACGAAGACGCAATATTGGGAATAATGCGTTAGTTTCGGACTTGATGAAACGAGATGAATTTGAGATGGCCTTTCATGACAGATTATTGACATTGACTGATAATAGAGATGACATCGACGCAGATGAGGGCTGGGTTGGCGCCACCGATGCGACATCAGTAGTGTATGCGTCCATCGGACGAGAGATACTTTCGGCCACGATCCGCGCTTTCCGTACCGTATTGCTATCATTACAGTCGCATACCTCGGCAATTGAAAATATTGGAATGCTCTCTGACTTAGCATCGATGATACATAGTAATTCACGTGTGTTATGTGAACAGTTTTGGTCCGATTGGGAAGCCTTTTGTCAACGGGAGGACAGTGATGATATGGTCAATGGTGGGGACGGAGGTGAGCCCATATGCTATTTGCTCGATGCATCACATAGCATGGCAGTGTTGACATTGATAGATATGAAGACCAAGACCCAAGGATCGCAATCCGCCATTCATTATCTTAAACCGTTGTCGACATTCCTCCGTCTGATTTCATCGTTATGTGCATCCCCTTCGATGGTCAGAAGCATCCTGACGTCAGATTTTTTGCCAGAGGGGATTGTGGAGAGTGTCATGTCAGTAATTGCAGCACTGGCACCGCTAATATCCTCTTTGAATCTATCTAGCAGTCCTATTTCGGCAGAAGAACGGAGCACCGTTCGATGTGCAACTACAGCAATTCAATCGATTTCAGCACTCGCTTACTTAGGGGGAGCTAAGGCAAAGGATTGGATTCGCAATTCTTTGCGTGGAGGGCCACGCATGATCTACCAGATTGCATCGAAAGTATTACCCCATAAACAGAACGGTTTGGAAAATGAATGCACCGCACTAACTTCATCTGTGTTAAATCTGATGGTTGACTTGCTAGAGGGTTCTGATGTTTTATATCAAATGGAGGTACTCGATTGTTTCACACCCTCCAATAGTAATGGTTTTGGTGTGGGTAATTCAATCAGCGGCTTCTCACACTTTGTCACAAGCAGTGACGATGGGATTACACTTGCCGCTTTAACAATATTGAACTGTCTCGCTTCCAAGTTGATGCAAAATATGTTCGATCCAAGAGTCATCCCATTTGGAAAAGTCAATATCGAGACTGTTGGTGCTGGAGTCATGATCGCCCTGGATGTATTGTCAGGATTCTTCTCGGGTGGCCAAGTGACGTTCCCAACGTCGAAGGTACAGTTGGCCTTTGTCCACGCAATCCTATCATCTGTCACGACCACTCTGATTTGTTTGAAGCAAGTTATTTATCTCCACGAAGACACTGAATTAAGGGGTCTCGCACTCACCTTACGGAATGACATTATTAGCACCCTGTCATCTTCTACAGCTTTGGGTCAGGTAATCGCCTTCTTTGCCTCAGCTCCAGTATCATTAATGATAACAAAGACAGTATCGGCAAAGAGTGACCTTTCCCTAGCGATGGATTCAGCAGCTGTGCGGTATGAGGATAATAAGCATGACAGCAAGTACGGCTCGTGGGGGAAGTTTGTGACTCCTAAACGTGCGTCTCAAATAGCATCTGCAAGCAGAGCCCAAGAAAAATCAGCCGAGCATTCAAATGATCTACTTGGCAATGAAAAAGAGATTGTGGGTTCGGAATGGAGTGACTTAGGATTGATGGCCCTCTCGCTCATTCTGGTTTGGGGTCAACACTCGGAAGATATTGCCAAGAATCTTCCTGACCAGGATCTTCTCCATTATAGCCCATGCAATCTACTTCTGAGCAAGGCATGTCCTAATTCTCTTCAATCACATGCCGCGGCTGTAAACCTCAACATTGTCAACTTGAAGTTAATCTCAAGACTTGCAGTAATTGGCGTTGATGGGTTGGGTGTGGAGTCTGCACTGTTAGCGAGCAAGATTTTCAAGATGTGCTTACAACACGCGAATAAAGGTGCACATGATATGGGCTTTATCGACTTTCGGAGGACGTTAGGATGTGGCAATCAGCTATTTCTTGTCTTACTGTCTATCTTCGACAAATTTGATGGCGATGATACCTCCTGCATTTACTTGCAACGCATGGACCAGCAGGTCCTAATGGCTTCAATCGTATTTGAGTGTGTAGCTATCAGTGTATCTACCCAGCCAGATTTTGCTCGGTCAATCCTTCTTGGAGATAAAAATACGGAGGATTGGAGACTCCTTGACAAGATTGTCTCCTTTATCCTGAGCACAAGTAAAATGTTGAATGATTCACGAGATTATGAAGGAAGTGTTGGGGAGGAAAAGCTGCTTAATTTACGCTCCCTATTTACTTGCGCTTGTCTTCAAGCTGTGTCGGCACTGTGGAAATGCTGCAGGCTCACATGCAATCAAGATTACAGCTCGGGTAGTGTACACGCATGCGGAAGTGTCGCAACCTATCTCTTAAATTCGAACAAGACCGGGACGACGTCAGTGGTGCCAAATATAGTTGATTTGACACGTGTTGCTCTTCTGGCGGTGATGTCATTGGGCGAAAAGAGTTCAATGCAAAATGAAGTATCTGCGGCGTTGGTCAATCAGAAGAGTATCTTGCTTGATCTTCTCACGAGATCTTTAGATATCATCACGATCGAAATCAATGTTCGAACTGGTCAGGGATCCGAAGGAGGTATAAAATTTGTTGAAGACCTCTTCGACTCTGATCCTATGGAGTGCTGGAAGGTCATACTAACCTCAAGTGATGCCGTAGCCTTAGCGGCTACTACTTGGCTTCAGTGTTCGCCGACCTGGAATATTGCTTCATTTTTACGTGCCAATCCCCCAGAGGATGATGTATCTACTACATCCTGGTGCTCCTATGGCTCAGTAGTAAGCCTTGCTAAGGCTTTAGCCTTGTCTGGTGATGTTAGTGCTAACACATTCGTACAATGCAGAGCCCTTAATGCGTTGACTCGTTCTGAAACATCATTTTCAGCATCTTGGTCAATATTCACTGAAGTTATCATCGCGAATATGAACGAGACATCCTCAACCAAGTCGACAAGTGGTGTTATTGTCGAGTGTGCGATTGCTGCACTTTCTTCCATCTCTGAATCTAAAATGATTGCAGAATCATTGCTATTGAGCCAAGGATATTTGCGCGAGATTGGCGATGCTCAGCCTTTGGGGGAATTGTGCTCTTTAGTTTTGTATTCTATCACAGCTGGCAATGCCGAACTAAACACACTGAATTGCCTTGATATACTTGCACGTCTTTACGAGTCAACCAACAAGATATTTGCGATGACTCAACTTGGGTCAGTTGCGCCGTCAAATGAGCCAGCGATTTGCTCGATGCGCTCACAATTACTGACGTCGGCACTTGTGCTCATTTTAGAATTCGTGAGCCTCTCACAGGATGAAGTGACAAGTGACGCCATTATGAAATACAATTATATTCGAATTGGCTTTACAGATATAGCGGTGAAATCGCTGCAGTCATTGCAGTATGTGCAACTAGATGATAATGTCAATGAAATAGTCGAACATGGCTTCGTGCCATCCAAATTTGGATTTTCGTTTGATGGGACTAAAAGCGCTTCATATCAGATGCTCCGATCATCGTTGTTGCTTCTTATTAGTTTGGTCCCTTCAACGTTAGGTTCGAACACAAAGCTGGGTGATTATCAATTGCTCACATATGGAGTCGACTTTGCCTCATGTCTAAAGGAAAGAAGCGCTATCAATTCTCTACTATATCATCTCGGCGTTGCATCAAATATTTCTTCCTTGACTTATCAGGTAGTCTATGCTGGCAAATCAACACACGAGGTAGAAATTATTCACAACAATGCCGTCGATGTTGTTCAATTAATTACATCATGCATTCACGCGTTGACTGATTCTGGTTCGATGGTGGTTGATATTTTACTACTATTGTTGGAAAATAGATGCTTTAGATCACTTATTGACAATCCTCTTTGGAAAATGTCCGGTAAAACGTGGACGTCGACCTCTGATGATTATATGATTCCAGTAGTTGATCGTCATCGTGGATATTACACCAGTCATTCAAGACAAGGCACCACCAATACGTCATCGTCAAGAAAGCCTCACAAGTCGTGCCAGATTGACTCAGTTCACGCAACTTGGCGTGAAGTCATCCAGATCTTTTCATCTCTTATTCGGTCAGCACGATACCAAGTTGTTATACACGCAAATATTGATGAACACGTCATGTGCCAACTTAATGACGTTCCCACTGCAGTTCTTGACTTTATTTGTGCATATGAAGATGAATTGCTTTCCTGCTTTTCTTCGATGTCGAGCGAGGCACGCACTCAAGTGAACCTAGCTGGTGGAAAGGCAAAGTCCTCAACTTTTGCCAGTATTCAATCGTCGTCGTTTGCATTCACGCTAAATCTGTTGAAGGAGTCGGCAGATATCTCTTCTCTATTTGCCGAGCTCTGCAGAGGCGAAACGAAAATATTGTTTGCCAACAAATGCAGTAGTATCTTTAAGAGCGTTCTGTCAACAAGTCTTGAATTAGCTAAACTTACATCATCCTTTCTTGGATCAGTGGGGAATGCCCGGGAGCTTTTCTTGGCGTTGTCCAATGCAAGCGCTAAATTGGACTCTATGGCACATTTCGACCATCCGATGTTGGCAGAGGGAATCCCAAATGCTCGTCACGAGGCAATACGTAATGCTCACTTTGCTCATAGCTGTTGTATAATATTAACTGATCAAGATGTTTCAGATTCACATGTTGCAACGACGAAAGCTGCTGAGAGTACAGCCGGGAAAGACTCAAGCTTGGAGAAGAGTTTCCAAATATTTGTGAACAATAAGCTCATCGCCGAACTTGAGCAAGTTGCTGGTCATTGTCTGCTGAATGCTTTGTGTGTTCTTTCTGATGCACATCCTGCATTAGATTCATTCGTTCATTTCTCGATTGAAGAAGCTTCACGCCTTGATGTTGCATCAGTGATACTGCCTGGAATCACAGTTGCGATTTGTCCCCAACAACAATTTCAGCGATATTCCACCCAACAAGAGACTATACAATATGCGAGTACCTTAGCCTGTGACAGGCCAACTCGTACCATATCGGTTGAATATTTCGAATCAGGACTGGTTGATCAGCATGTTCCGTGGTCATCAATTGTGGGTATGGAAGACGCATCTAAGAAGCAATTCATATTCTCGTACGGGCCAGCTCCAAAATCAATCGGTGAAACTGACAATCAAGGTCCCCCAAGTTTAGGACATCTAATCATGACTCTCAAGTGGTGTCGTCATATTTCCTCGATGATTAATTCGGAAAAATCAAGCACATATTCTCTTCACCTGATAAGATGTGTAGTCGAGCGTGCTGCTCAACTGCTATGCACGGAGGTGCTGCTACATGATGAATTGAGGGAAAAAGAATTGCGTGATGACGATACCTCTCAAAGACTAAACATGCAGCTTCTTGACTTGTTTCCATTAGCTGATTCAAATCAAAGTAATAGTCTGGCCTTGGTAATGGGTGAGAAGAGACTCGATTCTGTTCGGACAAGTCTGAAACGGCACCTGACCGAGGCGGCTCGTTTACGCGAGGAAGAACGGAAATTGTGGCAACAGAATAACACAGGTTGGGACAGCACCAGTTTTTGGGGTAGTGGGACGAAGCGACAAGGTCGTCGCAGTCCATTTCGATTATCGGGCAATGTAATTCAATGACACTAGACTAATTTTCATTATTGATATATACTTGGCAAACATATCTGAACACATATCGAGCTCAATCATTCCATCGTTCACTCCCTTACCCAAACTCCATTAATAATGGCACCAATAACAACAGCAGCTACCGCAATCATACAAGCTCCACTGGCCGCAATCATCGTTTCACCTACGATTGCAACATATTCGCATGTCCTTATCCGACGTTCCTGTGTCTCAAATCCATTGTTCTCAACAACGAGTCGGCGTACAATCTTTGGATGAGTAGTCATTACACTGGTGCTCGGCGGTGTTTGATAACCACCAATCAGTGCCGTGATCTCTCTAGTCCTGGGAGACTTCATCACGTCCTGACGTGCTTTCATTAATTCAATCCTTGGAGAACGACAGGCTGTGGAGATAGACGAGGAGAGCGGCGGACTACCATCCCAAGGTTAGTGGGTTGAGGAGTAGACTTGGTTGGTGTGGACATCGTTACGATAGCAGTGTGAGGAGAAGTTGGGGTGTCAAAACATTCCCTTGTCAAAACCAATTTCAATTAAATTTCTAGTTCAGTCGAAATTGACCAAAATATTTTCAACGCCAACTTTCTTCTCAATAACTCCTCCTAGAATTATTACCACCCACCCTTCTTTCTCTTCATCGACTGTCCTCCGCCCATACTCATCCTATTATTCCCCCCACTTCCTCCACCACGTCTGCTACTACCAAGATTGGCACGCCAAAGTTTATCCACAACTGGTACAACATCTTTATAATATCCAAGCCCTAGCTTACCCTTTGTAAATACATACCCCTTCTTTGATCCTGTAAACTTGGTTGCTGATACAAAGTTATTGTCTTCATTGTTTGTCGTCTTTACCCCACCTGCCTTCGTATCAACCTTCTTCTTCTTTGGACTCTTCACCACACTTTCGTCGTTGGTGTTGAGTTTAACTTTCTTGGATGATGATGTCGTTGTTGTATCCATAGACTCGGTCTTTTTGGACAATTTCGTAGAAGTTGTTGTGGTACCGACCGACTTGTCCTCATTTTCCTCCAACAACTCTGACTTTGTATTGACCTTCTTGTTGGACGATTTAGATGCCTTCTTTGCTACCACGATAACCGATACGTCATTTTCGTCGTCCGTCGTTCCCTTTCTCTTTTTTGTCTTGTTGGAATCATCAGCAGCATTGACAATCTTTTGCTTCTTGAGTGCCCTCGCAAGCGGTGTATCCACAATCATCGCACTCTTAACCTTCTTCTTCTTCTGCTTTGCCTCCTCATCCTCCTCCATATTGCTGACACTCGAAGGCGTACTGGTACTGCCAACCTTGGCCAATTGTGCGATATGTTCCAACTCTTCCGGTGTACGATTATACACCGGCAGTGCAACACTGTCTACAGTTTTAATACTAATACTACGTACATTACACCACTTTCGTGGTACCTTCATTGGCACCGACTCGCATACGGCAGTAATATTATCAAGTAATTTGATGTGCGACATTCCCGTATTTCCAACCTTGATGGTTAAACACGTCCCGGTACTAAGATACATGTACGTTGATTTTAAACACTTTTGTACCACGAATGGTAATGCTTCCGTACGACATAGTTTAATAGGGATGGGCTGTTTTTTCTTGGTAAAGAACTTGGTCCCTATTGCCCTGGAAAGCATGGGCAGTATACGATCATCGGTAAAGAATATATCGTACTTGTCGAGGAGTAGCCGACGTTGTTCGTACGTTTTATGCTTGATACGGAGTGACGTTAATGATAGCACCTTTTTTATACATCCCAATTGTTCAGGAAAACGAGTTATCATTTCTTGGACCCATGATTTGGATGCATCCTTGACTATTATACATGCGTCCACGTCACGTAATGTATCATCCGTGTCGTTGTTGGTGTCATCGTCGTCGTCATCGTCGTTCGACGTAGACGAGACATTGACGAATGGATGAGGAATATCCAGACGTATGGGCTTTGGACTAGCATTGCCGGGAATACGAACTAGCGTAAATTGAACTTGTACATCCACATCATTGCCCAACAGTGGAATAACCCTCTTCTCGCCGGCGGAGGAGAATGTTGACGACGCCGAGGCCGACGGAGATGACGACTCGTGATGCTTGAGTAGTGCATGTATTGCCCGAGACGTCAATTCACGATCCACGCCAGTACCGACGGTAGTGGCGGATTGTTGCGACGACAATGCCACCATTTTTTGTTGGACGAAAAAGTGAGGAGATGATTGGTTGGTGGTCAGCAGGCGGGAAGAGTGGTTGGCTCTTGGAAAGGATACTCGTTCGTACCACCTACTCTCCGATGGCGCCCACGGCAACGCTCGTCCCGTGGGAGGATAGTCGTCTTCGTCACAGTCACACCCCACTCGTTACCACCTTTGTAGCGTCGTCCGGTGTCGATGTCGGCAATCATCATGACAAAGAAGTCAAGCTCAATGGCGTCAACATACCGCAGCTCCTCAAAAGTAAAAAGTTCGGAATACAGCAGCAACCTGGACTGAAGGGAAAGTCTGTAGCGAAGAAATCTCAACAAGATGTCAATACCAGTATTCGACGCTCCAGAGGCAGCAAAAGTCATTCTCAAGGGATTAAGGCTGGCGGCGATGATGCAATCTTAACTATCCCTCCCCGGAGTACAAAGAAGACAAAGGGACGACGACTAAAGGAAAAGTCGGTCATCAAAAAATCGCAACCGGATGTCAAGTCAAGCATAAGGACTAGAAAAAAATGCATCCAAAAGGAGTGTACCAAAGACGCCAGAGGAAAGGGAGGAGTATGTATCACGCATGGCGCTAAAGTGAAGGCTATAAAACATTGTAGCCATGGGGGATGTACCAATCAATCGAAGAAGGGAGGAGTGTGCATTACACATGGCGCTAAGAAGAAGCGATGCAGCTTTGAGGGGTGTACCAAAGTCTCTGCGAAGGGAGGAGTATGTATTACTCATGGCGCAAAAGTGAAGGTAGAAAATTGTAGCCATGGGGGATGTACCAATCAATCGAAGAAGGGAGGAGTGTGCATTACACACGGCGCTAAGAAGAAGCGATGCAGCTTTGAGGGGTGTACCAAAGGCTCTGTGAAGGGAGGAGTATGTATTACTCATGGCGCAAAAGTGAAGGTGAAGCGGTGCATACACAAGGGATGTACTAACAAAGTCCAACAGGGAGGAGTTTGCATCACACATGGCGCAATAAGGGTGTTGCGTAAACGATGCAGCCATAATGGATGTACCTCATATGCCAAGAAAGGAGGAGTATGCACAAGACATCGCTCAAAAAGTAGTATCAACGCGAACAACATTCCGACGCTTCAACCAAACGCTTTTCCTCCTTCTGTTCTACCCCATCGATCAGCTGATTATGAAGATGAGGAGGAACTTAATTCCTGGATTTGGAGGTCTAGTCGTGAAGCAAATCATGGTGGATCTTAATTTGTGTCAGAAGACATGTAGCAGTAACCTTCATCCAACCCAAAGGGTCTTTCTGTTGGGGTTCTCGGGACTCGAAGGCTGTATTATTTTTGAGTTGCACTTTAGTGTTTCTCCTCTATTGATGTCAATATTAAGAAACGGGACGGACCAGATTATTACTATTGGGACAGACAGTGTCGTTCTGGATCAAACAATCTGCCTGGGTCCGATAACGTTGTGTCTAGGCTACAACTAGGAACTAGGGATAGAGAGACTTAATTTTTGCAATCAACAAACACTTCCTATACACGAGTTCAACACACAAAATCTATCAATTAAAAGTGCACAAAAGTATTCCACCCGAACACTCTTTCATTCGTGCGTTAACATCCCATTCATTGGCCATCCTCCATTCCCAGTTGAATAATTCTGTAATGCTTCAATCTGTAATGCTTCTAATGGATTTGACAACATTGCAGCCCATGATCTCTCTCCAAAATGCCCCTCTTCAATATTATCACTTCTTCTTAATGATACCTCTAACTTCTTCCACATGTTCATATCTTGCTTATATGTATTTTCAACAGATGCTGCAAATATCCCTCCATAACACACTGGTACAAATAATTGTTGCGAAAGAGTTAAATTGATCGTCCGCCAGTATTCACCAAGATTGGCGTGATTTGATTTAAAAGGAACATTGTCATTATTTTTTGATCCAGAATAACCACCAATTTCAAATTGTGAGATCATAGTTATATTATGATACGTGGATGCATGCTTGAGAGGAGAACTGTTCCATCCAAATCCATTTGATGAAGATGCAAGTCTAACCATGGATTCGAAATTACGTAATTCCTCAAATCCTTGATGATTATTCATGTTGTCCTTGATAAAAACAACAATTGATTCACGTTGTTTTGCAACCAAGGAGTCTACTCCACCTCTTGTGGTAGAATTTCTGTAATAAAGTATGCAGAGGTATGATCGCATCGACCAACATTTGAAAGAGTCTGCACTATCGCACCCTCCGGAGCTCCGAGTGGTTGTTCTCCACACTCACTAATTATATATATCCTTGATATGACAAATGATCCAATGTAATCTTGCATCCAGTGTAGTGGCTTGTTGCAATGTGAAACTACAATGATAATCTTCATTAGACTGATATCTGAATTCATACCTGTGAATTGACTGGCTTTCCACAACCCAGGTAGTTGAGAGATATTGTATGGCTCGTGTTTGCAGTTGGGACTTATGAAATAGTGGGGAGCATCATCTTCCTTCTTGGGACCTACGCTATTTTGGCTAATTAGCAGAAGTTACCTTGGATGAACATAATAATAGCTATCCCGGCGGCGGCAATTACGTTAATAATAAGGACGAAGGAACTTTGTTTCTGCCTCCTCTGCAAGCTTCTGGTAAAGGACGATATCATATCTAAACTATTCCGTCCTTCAAACAATTGCTTAGATAGCAGGATCTTTGTTTCTGCGTCTACACGGATCCTTCTCCTAATACCCTCCGCTTCATTTCTTTGGATTTGTGAGAGAAGTGTGTGCTGTAAGAGTGAGACGCTTGCAGGTCTCGTCTTGCCAGCCACGATAGCGCTTCTACGAGAGTTAAATAAATCTGAAGGCACCCGGAGATGGACAGACGAGCAGTAGCAGAGCAGAGCAACGTACGGGCGGGTTGCCGTGACACACTTGGCCTTGTCGGATAATCATCATACCTACGATGACTGCAAAATGAAACCACCACTGCAACAACGCCCCAGTAGATTGATCACATGGTGGCGTCGCCGGTGGTCCATGACGAAGATCGCCTGCCTATTGATCATCCTATATAGTGGATTTTTGTTGCTAACAAGAAAATATATCAATTCATATTATAATCACAACCTCAACATTTCAACTGGTGGAGAACAACCGAGCGCATTATCTGCTGCTACAGCCGACAATTATACTCCTTTATTAGTCCCTCGGATACTGCTATTCATAACAACTCATATAACAGAATGGCATATGAAAGCTTTACAACAATGTTGGCCGTACATTGTACAAAACTCGAATCTTGTTGCCATGTCAGATATATTCATATTCTCGACCAATACAAATCAAACTGAAAGCAAGATCATGTTATCTACAATAGACAAGCTTTTTCTACCAGCCAATGACATGTACACACAAACATACAACAAACAATATCGTAATGTAACATTCTTAGCACATGAAAATCCTGGGTATCAAGAGGGATCCAATCTTGCATTAAAAGAAGCCGCAATTCATCCTGATTGGTTTACTGGGTATGATTGGATTGTACGTATAAATCCAGATGTGCTCATATATAATGATACGTGGATACTTGATATTATGAATGACCAAAATGCTTTGTCGATATTGGTAGATTGTACAGGAGGTATCGTTCAAACAGATTTTATGGCCTTTCGTCCAGAATCATACCCCCGGGAAAACTATGCCAATATGCCAAACCTTGGTGCGAATGCCGAACAAACAGCAACGTCATATTTTGCGGAACATATTACTAATGGAGGAGTCCGTTGGCTTCAAAGTCACATTAGAACGGGGATTTGTCGTGTAGGATATCAGAATCCAAGTGCTCCTGTTATTCATGATCATGAATTTTTAGATCATTGTCCTCAGCCGAAGAAGTAGAAATACCCACCAGCTGATAGAGTGATAGAAGAAGTCCACAGAGTTATCTGTCTAGAATAGTAATCACGTCAAAAAATAATTATCTTTCTTAGCTAGTTGATTTCCATTGGACGCTGCTCCTCGGGTAGGCCACTGATTATCGATTGACGTACCGCCTCAGCAAGCTCTTCTTCAGTCTTATCATGCGATTCTACCGGTGCATGTACAACAACCTTACACCCATTAAACCCAGCTGGTCGATATGGGAACATCCAATATGATGGCATGACATTGGCAGCACCAACAATGGAAATGGGTATGACCGGTGCTCCAGCCTTATGTGCCATTTTAAACGCCCCGTTTTTAAATGGCATTAATTGTCCAGACCGTGAACGAGTGCCCTCTGGGAAGGTACATAAGTTCACGCCCTCGTCTAACCATTTCATCCCCTGTTTTAATGCTAACATGGATGATTTACGATTAGTACGATCGACGCATACATTCCCACCTACCATGATTGCCTTTCCTAATATGGGAACCTTCTCGAGCTCCTTCTTGGCAACAAATTTATAATTGTGCCATCCTATGGCATACCCTAAAAAAGGAATATCCATCCATGAATTATGATTCGCAACGAACATTGCCTTACGACCACTTTAAGAAAATTATGATGAATTTAGTCATCCTAGAACTTGCAAAAGAAAACTCGTACGCCAGCCAAAGAGCAGAAACAAAACTCTCTCTCTCTTACCTCTTGTGAAAATCCTTGACTATATCGCCATTCACAATCGTGGGTGTACATCCCGTGAAAAGCATTAACAGCCTACCCCATACATGTGATAAGAATACTGGCACCCTACGTCGAGAATCGATTTTATTTCCCGTAAGTTTGTACAATATATCACATGCCGTAATTGCCGCGACCCAAACAAGGCCAAGTAGGATGGATGTTATTCCATAATATATCGCAAATGGATTTAATGCACCAAATTTGGTATTGAATGCAAAAATCCCGCCCTCTTTTCGAATCTGTGCAATGCGTCTTAGTTGCTTGATCATTGTTGTTCCATCGGTAGCGGCGTGTGATGAGGATGACATGGACGCATTATTATTATCATCATTATTATCATTGCTACCCGCGTAATCAGCAGAGATAGCGGATGACAATATTGACGATACGCGCCTCCTGGGATGGAAACGTGCACTTACGTCGACGGAACGAAAGAAAATTGATGACGACGATGAAGGACTAGGATGATGTGTGGATAATAGAAGATTGAATGCGTCCGAAGACGCGATGGCCGCCATTACGGCGACCCCAGCCAACTTCATGACGGCGGCTAGCGTACAGTCTCCCGCCAAATCAACAGGGATTTCTCTAGGTATCTATCATCATGGGCGCTTGTGAGGAGGAGTCTACCCCTCTTCTTGTCCACAAAGACTTCGATGTCATTGCAAATCATCATGAAGAGAATGATTTGCACGTAAAGAAGAATCTTCACGTAGTCAAACGAATATGAATATACTCCGACGTATAGCAACATTCGATGACTCTGACATTGATAGTATCTTTAGTGATCTACGATCACAGGAAGAATCTTCCTGTGTGGGGATATCCTGTGATGCAAGTATGCATCATGTAATCCATTCCAACGTGCATTCCCGTAGCGATCATTTGCACTTGTTGTAACATTACTATTAGAATTGCCAACATTATTCTTTATTAGTGGTGGATCAGATCAATTATGTTTCCTCATTGGTCGGAAGAAGTATACGACACTGATATCATTACTTCCATTAACTAGTGCTATTAGTGGTAATGTCGGGCTGCAGGCTGTACACTAACAACACGTGCTATTAGTCATTTACATGTGAGGAAAGAGCAATTTACCTTGGTTTTGTTATTGGACTTGTCATGTCAACTATAGCATTTGCCATGGGAGGAAACAATTATGCATTTGCATTCTCCATCTTCTTTGCACAATTTATTGGTATTGCAACTGCCTGAATTACAGGAACATTGGCTCCACTTCTATTTACATTTATCTTTCGTCGTGATAGTGGTAAGTGGGGTGGTCTGTTGGAGACGGCAGTTCAAGATATAGTCGGATCATTCGCTATGATTGTTGTTACGTATCAAATAATGCAGTTCTTTGGTCCTTTTGATATAGAACCCACAGACACTTGTGGAAGTGGTGGCTAGAGCATCAGGTCCAAAGAATAATAGAAAATGAGTGTAGGAGTACTCTAGAAGTAACTATAATAAGAAATATTATTTGTCTTTGAGCCTTGTTTCATTGTTGTAGCTACAAAAACGACACTGTTCACTCAAATGGGAAGGAAAATGGCCACATAGAGTTGCAACCTGCATGAGTAAACATACAGGAACTTTTTCCGCTCATCTAAGGACCTTCCTTTTTTCATATCATCTGATGACATACTTAGTCAACTCAAAGGGGAGTATATACCTGACGTCATTGCAAATACAATGGGATCTCCCATTTTTGCTTCAGTCTCTCCTCGACCTTCATTATTTGCCCAGTCTGCACCATCCGATGACCCACAAATCAACAGTGTGACAGGATCATATCTTAATGCAGTATCATCAATGAGCTGACCAGGACAATGAGGCCCAAAGCAAGAGCACCCACTGGTCCATCACGAAAATTCAGCGAAGCTGCACCCGAGGACGTCGTCGAAGCCTTCATCGTTGCCAATTCAAGCTTCAACGAGCGAACTTCCTCAATCAAAGGCGCTAAATCATCCGCCAATCGATCAGCCTCGTACAAGCCAAAGTTCTGCCTGCGACTTGAGATGATGTAATCACCCTGTCCGATTCCAGGCATCGTATCCTTTTCGAATGTCCACTCGGTCGCATCGTCACCAACATTGAGCATTTGTAATCCCACAAGTGACATATCCCTCAACTCGTCAGGCACAGGTACTAGACCATAACGGTCGCAAAGGCCAATGTAATCTGGATCGAAGAGTGCAGTCGCAAACGCCTTTAGGAGGGCACGACGGGCAGGATTTGTCATGAAGGATAAATCTTTTCGAATGTATACATACGACACAAGTGTGATTGGCCATGTGGTAGCACCAGGCATATTGTAAAATGCCACCTCCGAAAAGTCTGCGTCGGCACTGGTAGGCACAATAGACAGGTCTACTGCTGCCTGCACACCCTCCTCACCCACGGCCTTGCTTGTTAAGAAATATCCATCGCCATTCTTGATACTAATCTCTGTTAGTCCCTCCTCATGCCCATGAGCAGCATCGAGGTAGCCAATCGCACCCTCATTGTCCTTAATGCAGGCTGTCATGAGATCACTCCCATCACATGCGTTGGTGCTCGGGTCCCATTCAATCTCAGAACCGGTCACCTCATCTGACCAACTATCGGGACACTGAGCATTGAGGTAGTGTGTAATTGAGTACGTCGAACTCGATCCAAGGACACGTCGTCCGACGAAGATGGGATAATCTTGACGAACATTTAGACCTGGATTCAGGTCTTGAATATCAGGATGATCCCACGTTGTGATATTGCCGTTGAAAATCTGAGCGAGCAAACAGGCAGTCATGTCTGTTGTATTATTGTAAAGCACAAGGAGAGCAAAAGTATGAGTACTAAATACACAATAAAAAAATGTTCGGAAAGAGAGAGTGTACGATAGTGATTACATGAAGGAAAAATCAGATGGTAAATATCGATCAGAGTCAACCCAAATTGTCCACTGGCTTATAGGACAGGGCCTTTCTTTGCTGTCTGCATCTATCGATCAGACGGGGAAAGAATGACTTCATCACATCGAAGAACGAACGAGTAGTAAAATAGCTGGTTGTCAAGACATGTGGTTCTCTAACTTACTCAGTCCATCCTCTCCATTAGGTACACCGGGTATGTTATGGAAGAATGTTACAGCACTTAGCACGAATGGCAATTGTACAAACTCAATCCCCTGTGCCATTGCATCATCCCTATCTTCCGTGGATATGGGAATGTCTCCACTCCCAAAGTCATTGTACGGGATGTAGGTATCGGTTTTGACACCATCAATTTCAATACTCTTGCCAAGGAATTCTTTTATTCCTGTACCAGATCCAACACCACGGTAGGAGAATGTTGTGGGTAGTTTGATCTGTTCGTTGAGCTTGGACATGATATGCCAAAAGCACTTGGAGGGATTGGTTGTACCAGATCCGTCAATTCCCAGGTGTTGTGCAGTAGAGGAGGAGGTAGTTGAGGTAGTGGTGGAGAACAGGGACGAGTTTTGGGCCCGTACTACGGCGGTGCCGCAGAGGACGACCCCCAACAATGCGGAACGGAAGAGGATCATTATTGATGTGTACAGACAAACTACGAACGAACAAAAATGATGATGTCGTCCACCGCGATGGACGTCGACTGTGTTGCTACGACGATTGCGTATTGCCCTTCCCCCGAGAGTTATCGTTTGTGATCTTGTGGTTTTGTGTGGGTCCGAGACACGTGACGTTCCCGCTCAATGAAGAACGTGACGCAATCATGAGGATGGGACGGACTCTGGTGTCATTTCTCCTACCAACAACACTGTCAAAATCCGTGGCCCTTACTCGAATAAGCACAATATCATCATCAAAGACCTGTCGTGGTGGTCTTTGCAGCCGGAGTATTATTAATAGAAGTGACAACGTCCATTATCCTAGACGATCACAACTTGTACGCTATTCCTTCCGACGAACTATGTCTTTCGTCACAACATCGGCCTCCTCCTTTTCTCCAATCGATGATACTTTATCTTCGTCGATGATTAGATCTAAGACTCCATCCATCCGAAATCATGCAACTAGTTCATCACAAAAAGAAAATAATAACATGACCAACTACGAACGCTTGGTACGAAAACTGTACAAGACAAATCTCTTCAATCCTGTCAAACTCGGACTCGAAAATATGGACAAACTCAACGCCTTACTCGATCGACCCATGGACGATCCCAAAATTTCTGTCGTACATGTTGCCGGATCGAATGGGAAAGGATCTGTCTCTCTTAAAACTGCACACACTCTTCAAAAATATACTGGGTGTAAGGTAGGTCTCTTCGTTTCGCCGCACATTTCATCCTTCCGTGAACGGATACAAATCGATGGTAATCCCATATCAGAAGAGCAAGTAGAAACACATTTACAATATGTATTTGATATTTGCGAGAAGGAGAATATCCCGGCAACATTCTTTGAGGTGACCACTGCATTAGCATTTCGGATATTTGCCATTGAGAATGTAGATGTTGTGGTATTGGAAACTGGATTGGGTGGACGATTAGATGCCACGAATGTTATATGCAAACCTGCATTATCGGTAATAACAAGTATCGGATTGGAACATACACATATATTAGGGGACACAATTGAACTTATTGCGTTAGAGAAGGGTGGGATAATGAAGGCAGATTGTCCAGTGTTAGTTGGGAAAAATGTACCGTTGGAGGTATTACAACACCAATCGAAGGAGAAGGGCGTGTCATGTCTCTATACTTGCGACGATGTCCTTGGATCAACGGATGTGGAACCATCATTTGAGGATTATGATGTTGAGAATTCTAGGATAGCCACGGCTGCCATTCAATTTGTTCAATCTCATCGGCAGAAAATTAATAGTCGGATTAAATCTCTCACGAATGACGAGATTGCCATGGGAGTACAAATACGTCCACCCTGTCGCTTCGAGGAGTTGGACATACCCGTCATCGTTAGTGGGACAGCAACGACGAAAAACGTACGTGTAATACTTGACGTGGCACATAATCCACAGGCCATGGATTACCTAATTGTTAAGCTACGTGCCAACTATCCAACCAGCAATGTACGCGTTGTAGTTGGTATGAGTGCCGATAAGGATTTACGATACTGTACCGATGTTATATTGAACTATCTTAATAATAACTCTGAACGGGTACACCTCGTCGAGGCCTCTCATCCACGTGCAGCATCTGTATCGTCAATGATGAAGTCTAATCCTAGACTCGCGGACTGTCATTTTAGTACTACATGTGATGACGGTATCGACAACAATTGTGACAATGGTCAGGATTCTTCGTCGTCTGTTTCTATACAGGTACGATCGGCATTGCAACTTGCCGCCGCGAATGATGAAATAGTCATTGTTTGTGGGACTGTATTTATCATGGCTGATGCAAGAGAGGGGCTGGGCATTGTCGAGCCACGGGATAGTGACGCAATTGCCGATGTGGCTGGGGCAAAGCAGAGGAGTAGTCAGGAAAATTTTGATGATGGAGATAAAAAGAAGTGAAGGAGTTGTTGACTAGAGGTTATGTAGCTGTTAGAAAATGTGTAAAACATCAATATCCTGTCATGCTGTCAGCAACTGAAACTGTATTCAGCTCCTACACAAATAACATGCATTGCCAAAAGGTATGTACTTACGTAAATATCTATGAAGACAAAGATTGTTAGATATGGAGATGGATCTTGGATCTTTTGTTATTAGCATAATATACCTTTACGCATCGCCTTTACCTCTTCCGCATCGTCTTATATCGTTATTATTATCACCTGTTGGATTATTAATGAGATACCGAAAGATTCACTCCTTAATTTGCACTTGCCTCACAAGAGAGAGTAGGTATATTGACGATGGATTGGATTTGCTATTACGTCGACATGGTGTCCTATCCCTTGTGGTCGTCCGGTAGCGAACTATCTTTCACCCGCGCTCACCATGTCGTCTCTTTTCTCAATCCTTCCTCTCGGCAGCATTTTCCGACGAAAATAACTAATTACTAATAACACAAGAATGAATCCGATTCGAGTCGGGACGTGGAATGTCCTCCTGCAAGGGGACGAGTTTGAACCTGACTACGGAACTCCTCTTCAAATTGCTGTATGCTCTGATCAAGCAGAGTGTACCCGTGCGCGTTATGGAAGAGTGTGGGATGTCCTAGAAGATCGTGCACCCACGTTGGATGTCATGTTACTCAGCGAAGCTGATGATTCCTTTAAAGCATTACAGAACAATTCTAAGTGGACTTTGGTTCACGAAAGTGGCGACTGTGCGTTGTATATCTCTAACTTCAGTATTTTCAGTGTTGTGACAACATTCTCTACCATGTTAAACGATTTATCTGGATGTCCATCTGTTCCCATGGCAATCTTGCAACCAGAAATTATTGATGCATCTGATGCATCATCCTTCTTTATTGTTGGTTCAGTCCATGTCAAAGCTTCAGTTGAAAACATGACAGAGTGGTACGCCAGCGCTGCACCCATTATTCTTGAGACCACTGGCTCTGTTGTAAATAATATTACCTCGTCATTATTTTCTTCACTATGGTCCATGTCGTTTATCTTGGGTGGTGATTTCAATAAAAATCTCACAGAATCCATTATGCCAGATAATAGGTGGAATGTAGTATACGGCAAGAACAATGCTGATGTTCTCTTACATGGCACATCGCAAAAAGAATACAACTGGATGGGTTCATTTGATGGATTTTGGGTAACTGTACCGCTGGAATTTAATGTCATGAAGGTTGATTTTGAAAATTATTACGATGATGCATTGTGGGTACCAATTGAAGCAACAACGATGCAAACTTCCGACACAGTTGCTCGTCTGAGTGGATTTATGCCCAAGGTTGTACAAGGCCTTCCTCAGGGAGGAATTGTTCAATCCAAGGCACAGTTTGCTGTTGTATATGGCGTCAATGGCAGTGTGATACCACCTGACCAGATCCTTGATTGGGCTACAAATAACACTGCCGATAACTTCAGGTATCTGGCTTATTCTGCGTCAAGCACATTTGATGGCAGTGGCCAAGGGAATAACTGTGGCAAGGTAATTGGAATCCCGTTGTCGAATCCCCTGACAGAAGTTCTCAGTGACCACATGATGGTCACATCAACGTTCACTATTACTTCATCAGTAGGAGGAAATAACAATGAAGCTGCATCTAATTCGTCTAGTCAGAACGGGTTTATTGCTCCTTTTGCTGTGATTGTAGGCTTGGAGGTATTAGCTTTTGTACGGAGGAAATTTGTGAGGAATTGATTCCATTGCACAATGGAGTTTTGACTTAAAACAACCCGTCCTTATATATTTGTCTGAATTATTTGATTGTACTGTAAAGTATTTGATTGTACAGCAAAGTGTTGTAACAAAAAATTGTTGCAAATGTAAATCCTACATATATTGTCAATGACTAGTTGAATTTATGATAATATCATCTCTATCTAAACAATTTCTCATCCCTGTTGATTATTGTCGTCTCGGTCATGCAAAGGAAGTGCGCCTCCACAACTCCTTGTGGAGCAAATCCAGCTCTTTACCTGTATTACCAAGCACATCTCCATTCTCTTGTGCACGTCGAATTAGGTATGGTACAACCTCTCGCACCTTACCATACGGAAGGTACTTGAAGGCACTGTACCCAGCATTACCGAGAGTATATGTCAAATGGTCACTCATACCTAACAACTGAGCAAAGTGGACACAGTCATTATCGGGGGCAAGACCAAGCTCGTTCATCAAGGCAGTTGCATTACGAATACTTTGTTCATTGTGTGATGCTACCATGATTTCTAATCCTGGGCCATTATTAGCTCTGTAACGGAGTAATAGTTCGACAACCTCGTCATAATTACAATGTGTCGCATTGGCAGTATCATGGATGGGATCATCAATGTTTAGCATCGTGGCCCTCTCTCGTTCATGGATCATGTACGCTCCACGCACCAGCTTGGCGGCGAAATGAAAATTATAACGTTCCGATCGGGTTAGGTCTGTCATTGCACGTTCCTTCGAATCCTTCAAATAGCATTGATAGGTATTGAAAATCACAGGCTTATCCGTAACGGCCTTGTCATTGTATTTGCGTTGAAGTTCTAATACTAGATTGTCTATCGCTGGTTGATACTTTTGATGTTCGGCATCAATTAGTAGCCTCGTCCCATATTGTGCCGCCTCCTTCGCAAGGATATTCAGTCTCTCGCTCGTACGGATCAGTAGTGCAACCTCGTGGTCTGACGGCGTCGCGAGTGCCAACGATGAAAATTTACCAATAGTATAGGGAGTAAAAAGCTTACTAAAGGATATGTAATCAATCTCCTCGTCCGCGTCATTATTGGAGCAGGGATCCACTTGTAATAGATAATTGAAAATTTCAGTACGCGTAGTGGCATCGGCGACGAAGTACCGTTCGTGGCACCGCATGAACTCATCGCGACTAATACGACCATTATTATCCGAATCGAACTTACTAAATAGTTTCTTTACCTCGGTAATGACGGTCGACATGCGTTCGAGTAATGCCGGATTGCCAAGTGCCGTAACCTTAATTGCCGCAAATCCCGCTTTACCTTTACCTTTGTCATTTGTCATTTCCCGTACAGAACGAATGCATGATAGGAATACATCCACGTGCCTATCGCACTCTTCTTCGGTAGTATAGTCGTATACACGTGCTGGTTGATTGAGGGGCGGACGTGTTGTTATGGCGACACTATCATCAGTGCCGTCCTCGGAGGAAGAGAGAACGACTGGGTCATGACGACCCACAACAACAACATCCGCTTCGGCGGCATAGTCTAATATCGGACCCACGCCATTGGCGAGCAATTTGTCAACGACTGGTTTCATATCGGCGGTGTCCTCGCCGGCACAGAAATGTCGAAAGAATGTTACTTTCAGTAGAGCGTCGGTAATACGTCGTCCGACGATACTAGTTGATAGGTTCAATAGCGTTTCGGAATACTCGACAATGAAGGGCATTCGACAGGTATAGAAGATGACGATTGCGCGAAGTAGTTCAATGGTCGATTTCGTCCCATGTGCCGAGGCTGGATTGGCAAAGTCCATTCTAGTGATAATGGTCGTCGACCGTTCTTGCTCAATCGTCGAACGAGGCAGTAGACTATCGTCACCGCCACCAATAGAGCTGCTACTACGTCGTTTGGCCGAGCCATCAACATCAATGTCTACGACAGCCGTGGCATTGTTCGATTCAGGTATTCCCACGGAATGTGTTGTATGCAGTCGAATAATGCGTGGTAAATAATAACTACTCGTATCATTATCTTTGATGGTATAATATTCCGATGTAGCCTTGTTCGTCCTAGTCGTTGGCGATGACGTCAACGACAACACGCCAAGTGTCAGAGAGGAGGAGACGCGTGATGGTGGTAGAGCGCTACCACTAATGGTCGTAATGACAGCTTTGGTGATTCCGTTCCGAGCAGGCAACATCGCGCTTGATGAGGTATTTAATGTTGGGTGGGTGAATTTGTTCTTTCAAATTTTGCGGGGCCGGAGGAGGGTGGAGAATGGATGAGCCTAATTAAGAGAGATGGACGACGAGCCTGACGAGCCTGATGAGGAGGCGATGCCAACACCATTGTCGTCACCAGCACTCCTTGAACTTTGTGACCTACCTCCACTATCATCCGAGGACGTGCGACGTACACGTCTTGAAACACTTCGGTCATGGGCTCGTCAACATGACTACGACGTCGTTGATGATGACGACGAAAGCGGTGGTCGAAGACCATCGTTAATTGAATTTCTCACGGTGCATAGTCATGGCATGGATACGAAGACGGGATGTATGCCATTACATTGGTTAGCTGGGACTGGTTTTAATGAGGCGATTGATTTCGTCATGTCATTACTTCGGCCGCGACATGATGATGATGATGATAACAACGGTGACGACGACGACGAACGGAAGAAGAAGTTGTTTCAATTTTTGTCAATAATCGATCAACGTGCACATAAGCCATCGACGGACCGTACACCGCTTCACTATGCCGCGAGGAATGGACATTTATCAACATGCGCTCTACTAATCGAAAAGTATGGTGCACTATCCCATCCGATAGCCGTTGGAGGCGTGACGCCATTACAACTTGCCGTGTGGCAAAATCGATTAGACGTTGTTAAGTACCTCGTGACTATAAATGGAGTTCATTTAGTACATGAAAGGAATGGATATGATTGTGGATTGGCACATTGGATTGGACTCATTCCTAAAAAACGATGGCGGGGCGACCATCATCAGGTCAATAATAGTAACAATAACAGCAATGATTTCCACAAAGACGACGACGTTGACAATGATGGATCGGGTGTACTACCACTAGCACAATATCTACATTCACTCGGTATATCCTACACATCCAACCCATCCAATTGCAATACACAAGGACATACACCCGCACATAAGGCAGCTTGGGGTGGTAATTTAGCACTACTACAATATTATCATACCGTACATGGTGTATATGACACTGCACAAGATGTGGCGGGCAATTATTGTGCAGATATTGCACGTATGAGAAAGAATATCAATTGTGTGGCATGGTTGCAGGAATGTGCGAATGGTAAACGTGCTGAAAGTTACGCGGTGCTTGGATTGGATGGTAATACTGCCACCGAAGACGATGTTAGGCGACGTTTTATTGAGCTTGCGAAAGCGAGTCATCCTGACTCACGAGGTGGGAGACGAAGAAGGAGTGGTGAGGAACATCATCAACAACAACATCCACAAGACGAGGAAAATGATGATGCTCATGATGATGATATACAAAGGGAGGAAATGACAGAGAATGACGAAGAATTTGTCAAAATACGAGCAGCATATGAACACCTAACGAAGGATGGTGGGGTGGGTAATCAGCGCAATCCAAAGTATGATGAAGTGAAGCTACTCGAGGACCGTAGACGTATTACGAATAATAATGACAACAATGATGACGATTTATTAATTCTCTCCTCCAGTGATGACGGGATTGATGACGACAACAACAACAATAACGGAGTCATTGATGATGATGACGACCTATTCATGGCACGATTAATTGCAGTAATATCCGACTATGATGAGAATTGTGGTTTCCCGGTAGCACTAATTGGTGAGTGAGTCAGTATATTCATTCAGCCTTTATCATGACATCTGTCTTTGCAATGATTATAGCTTCTCAACTCAGACATATCCACGACCCAACTGTCTAATTCTTCCCATTGACTAAACTAAACCGATCCTAATCATACTCCTTCCCTTACAAAGCGCGTCGGTGGAATCAAATATGGCCAAAACGGCCTTTCCCATGCGAGTATGTCATTGAACGTACTGTACAGGTTGATGATAGTACAACAACAATTATTCGTAAGAAGGTACGACTGTTACGATGGTTACGATGGAAACGCGATCGGAGTAAATGTACAACGGTATACTTTCGTAACGTGGAAGGGGTGGTATTGGCTTTCAATAAGACAAGACAGCATCAGGAGGAAGGATACAAAATAGATAATGCAATAATTGAATGAATTTGCTGTAGAAGGGTTACATCTCCACACCGGCGGGTAAGCTAACACATCCCTTTATACCAAGGAAGTAAACAGCATTTCCAAACCCTACCCTCAATACAAACTGGGTAGCATTACCATCGCACAATGCCCATAATAGTTCACATGCAGCTCTCTTTACATTCGATTCAGTCCATGTCATTAGACATATGAGTTTCCACCGCAGTGTCCCTTTTGGAGCATCCAATGGTGCCATATTCTTTGCATTCACCTTTCCTCCCTCAGATTGTTGTGCCGTTTTTGTCATTTCATCCGACACCATTTGTTCAAATGTAGCTTCCGCATTGAGAGGGAATACCGCATCTTTTACAACTTTTAGTACCAACTCGTTCGTTTCGACAAGTCGTTGTAAAGTGAGAAGTATGGGAACGATCGCGGCTGCATCGTTATTCGAACTCCCCGTCCTCTCAACGACTACCAGTGATGATTGATAGGAAAGAATATCCACCAATGGCTCAATCCCACCGTTGGACAATAGGTAAGTACTATATTCAGTAGGGGCATTCAGTAGCAGCGATACTACCGCAAGTTTAATCTCATACAATCGTGTATCTGCACTAGAATGACGTAGTAATTCACAGAGCAATATCCCAATCTGTGTCATTGTCTCATATGATGGATTAGTCCGCCCTTCCAGTGCATACATGGTCCGTAGGATTTCCAAGACAAGTTCAGGTCGACGATCATCCGCTGATGCCTCCGAGAATGGCGGTTCACTTCGACACGCCCAAGCCATCGTCGCCACAATCGACATGGTCAAGTAGCAATTCGGATTGGCATCCGTCACATTATTATTACCACCCGATCCCTCCTCATCTGCAGATTCCGTCATCAATGTCACGAGAGAACGTTCCATCTTTGTTATTGATTCAGGACATGCGGATATCAAATGATGGATATTCCGTACTATCGAAAATAGTCTTGCTACCGGTTGATCTCCTCGTGATAGTGCTCTCATGAGGCAAGCACACCCATCAATAGAATCGACAAAGTTTTGTCGTGCCAGCACCGTCAATTCGCCATTGCCATAGGTCGCACGGAAAAGACATATCGATGCAAATCTAGGGATATCCATCTCGTTCGTCATCGATGACGATGTTAGTATGTCCATTTCGAGCAATTTTGAATACAGCAATAGCGTGCCTTTTGATTTCAACCTTCCAATAGATGACATGAGTGACGACGGCAACATCACAGATGATGTCGAAGAATCAGTTTGGGTAATCCATCGCATGAACAAACCAGTCGCACGTAATAGTATGGCAAGATGTTTCCAATAAATCGAAGTAATCATTGGGGTTGTTGTTGTTGTTGAATTTATATTATTGATAAATTGAATATTATCAACAATCTCATTTGTCAATTCGTCCACCTCGACGTCACCATCATTGTAGATAGGTTTAATGATGAATAATGATGGTAGTGATGATGCGCAACAATCACGAACGGCATTATGGACAGTTTTCAGTAGTGATAGATGTAATTCATTCGCCACAATACGAGTAGTATCATCCAGCTCCTCATCATCAAAGGGAGGAGGACAGCCACCATGACCATCATGTTGTTGGAGCAGTAGTTTACGTTCTAACTCATCGTTCCATTTGTCAAGGCTTTGCGAGTCGTTCGACGATAACGACGACAATGCCGAACGCAATGCCGCGATCATCATGGGCAAAAAGACGGTGGGGCGGGAAAGAAGAAAACGAGACCCAAAGAGCAAAAGAGCAAAAGATCATGATGATGATGATCGCCTCCGCAAGTAGAACTACCCTGCGTCGTCATCATTCGGCGCTATCGTCGGTCAGGACCGTGCACTACTCTGTCGACAACGCATGCCCCGATCTTAGTAGGGGTAGTATTTTTTTCTCGTCGCGAAGTTCATCGTCGTTCGTGTACCGTCGAAACTACAACGCAGGAGTTGTTTGCCATCATCATCGTCTGCTTTCATCGACGGCTGTATCATCATCTGATGGACGACCACCGTTGGTCGAAGTTACCGTCACCAGTACTTCTTCTAGCAGTAACAATAACGACCCCAACGGTAACAACAAAAACGAAGAACATTATCCATCGTCGTCATCGCGACGTCTACCCAAAACATCGGCACGCGAGACCGAGGAATTAATGCTATCGCTAAATGAAGAAATACGATTACACTTTCGACATGCATCCTACGAAGATGCGCTCACCGTCGCTTCCAAACTACTTACGATGGCAATAGAACACTTTGGTTTACTCCACCCGGCGACGGCATCGGCATATAATAATGTAGGATTGATGAATAAATCACTGGGCCGGTATGACGAGGCCAAGGAGGCATATCATGAAAGTTTACGTGTCTATGGTGAGGTATGTGGAAAGGATCATGCGAGTTATGCTGCCGCACTTAGTAATTTAGGCATGTTGGAACGCGGACGTGCCATGGAAAGCGAGGGAGCGTCGTCCGAGTCTAATGATGCCGAGGAAAGTCAGGTCGCCATGGACGGTAGTGGAGGAAACGAATCATCAACGACAACCAAGACGGAGAAAATGTCAGCCATGGAACGCATGCGATTAAATGATTCGGCAATTGAATATTTAGACGAATCCTATCGTATACGATTGGCCGAACTAGGCCCCGATCATCCGCATACCGTCTCATCACGATCGCAACTCGGTGCGGCCATGGCCGCAAGTGTCATTGCTGAACGACGTGGGATGATAAGTGGACTTGTTGAGGTTGAGCTACGTAAATTAAAACGTGTCAAGAATGTTCGCGATCCGAGTGAAATGAAGGTTTATGTACCCGAGGCAATTGCCAAGGCGGCAAGTGGTGCAGCGTCCAGTTCACGTTTAACCAAACGTAGATGGGAGGCAGCTGAGGAGCATTTACGGGGTGCGTTAGATACTGCAGTACGAAATCCAAGAGGGGAGAGTGTTCGACCTCTCATGTATATATCTCTTGGTAGTAGTGGCAATGATGATGCTGGAAGTGGTAGCAACGCATCCAGTAGCAGCACTCCCGGTGAAGGTCTGACGCTCCCATCAAGGAGGGAAAGTAAGGAGGGGATGTCAAAGAAGGACAAGAAGAAGTTGGGGAAAGAGAAAATACGCGACAAACGACGGGCCAATGCAATTGCTCTTCGTGGTGGTCTTAGTAATGAAAATAATGAGGATGACGATGATACGGTTGATGATGGTGGTAAAGAAAAACTACTCATGTCGGTACAGGGAGTCGCTGCAAAAGTATCCACACTTTCGGCTGCAACTTCAGCACAAAATCTGGCTGTTTTTCTTAAAAACTATTCCGATTGGACACGGTTGTCACTACTAGACGAGAAAGGTGATACTACACAACGACGTGAAGGTCTAAATCAGACAGTCCAAGAAGCACGACACCTGTATGAATCAGCATTGCACGTCCGTTCGTCGATATTGCCACCGCATCATCCAGATGTTATTGCGACAAAGTTTAGTCTCGCGGAATTGCTTGACTCTCCCTTGGCCATGACGAGAACAACAGGTGCGACGGCAACAGCGACGGTAGAACCAGCTGGGTTGGACAGTGTCCGAGCTAATCATCTAAGAGAGGAGATATTGAATGCATATAATGTTGAAGAGAGAGAGGAGGCAAAGGACTTAAGCGCATAGAGAGCGTGAATAAGATTTTTTTAGTAGTGATGAATATGTAATAGCTTGATATGAGCATTGCGGTGCCACTTGTAACAATAATTATGGACCATGACAAAAGATCCTCCATCTAGTTATCACTTCCATTTTTTTTCACGAAGTGCTGAAGAATGAATCAAACAAGAACAAATGAGGATTATGATCCCATTACTTCACCTATAATTAATCAATATTTATTCTCTCACCTTGAATAGCCTTCGTCCTGGCATCGTTGGTGTTCATAACATACCACGATCCATCGTTACACTTACCCAAGAACCTGCCGCCATGTGCCTTTACTTTCTCAATCAACTCCTACACAAGAAATAATGCAGGTATCACAAATGTATGATGAGTGCTAACGCATAGAATAGAATAACTGATATGATGTACACACTATAGTAGCTCTTACCAAACTCAACCTATACTTTACCTCACGCGAAGTACCATTGGCTCGGTACACATCCCTCAACTTCCGTGCCTCCTCCCGAAACAGTAAATTCCCCTTGTGCTTATTCGTTTCACCACCACGACCGGATAACACGTCAAGATCAGTCGGAATGGTAAGTTCAAGACGGGGCTTACTCTTGGTTCCACTGCCCTTCTTCTTGGCTTTGGAGGGTGCGTGTGTTGGACCGCCAGAAGGAACCCAGTCGTCATCGTCATTTCTCGTCTTCCCAGGAGGAGGAGGGGTATGCGGCATTGCAGTCAGTATGGATGCTACTTGCATCATGTTCTCAAGATCCTTACCTCTAGACGATGATTGACTCGCACCACTGCTCGCACAGATGGTGGTGGAGGAGTGATGATGTTGGTTACGAGGCGTGTGATAGTAATCCGACGCAGTAGCAGAAACTTGCCTCAACTGAATAGGATGAAACATTAATGCACGAGATGCGATCATTGATTTCGTCGATGATGACAATGATGCATTCACTCCCTCCTCTCCCTCTTCATCCTCGGCGAAGATTTTCTCTCCTAGACTTGGATCGCACAGAGAATCAATCTCAGCATTGCTCGCTGTCCAAGAGAAACGAACCTGACTCCCCCCACTATAATGCGTTGGAATAGGAGAGAGAGACGGAAAACGTCCCACCGGCGCAATAGGGGAATACGACGATTGTGCCATGCTTGATGATTTAATGGCCGTAGAAGTTGCCACCATGGGTGAGATGGACACATAAACCGAAGCCCCGAATCGCGGATGGCCACGAGGAGCGTGTATCACAGGTGGAGGGCAAACGCGGATGGCGGCGGTATCCATCGTATGCTTCGGTTTTCTTCCAATAGGCTTATGCTTGCTTCGTCTACACCATAGGTGAGAAGATTCCCTCTGGAGCTCTGGTTGATGCGGGACTCGAGCCGCGAACGCACACCAGCGAGCCACACCCCCCACAACATCTTACATCCGTTGTCATGTTCCAGTCAATCCTCGCCATTGCCGTTCTAGTCTTAACTTTTTCACTATCGTCATTGGTGAAGGGTGAGGAGGTAGGATACGAAAAACTCTTGGACTGGGATATAAAATACATGTCAGTAGACGCCGACGCAACAGCATGGGGGAAAATTAGTCTCAGCTATCACATTAGCGCCAATCGCATGTTCAAAGTCGGCGTATACGAACGAGATTGTCTCATACCCGTAACAGGTGCCCCGATTTCAACGTCGCAAACTATGAATGTTACACCCGAGCACAATGGACTTGATATTACTCTTGACCTAAATGAATCAATCGCATCACGCAATGTCTGGGAGAGTAATACGCTCCAATTTTGTGTCAAGGTCCGACTGCTGTCCGTGGTAGGCGAATCTATCATTGACGGGGAAGAGGAGGTTATCAAGGAAGAGTAAGAAGAGTTTGTCTTAGAGTTGTTAATTATCTTGTATGTCCACATTTATTTTAACGCTGTGTCTCAATCAACTATTGTTCTCTCAGCAATCGAAACTTTACCTTCAACTTTGATGCTGACTCGAATCCAGCGACGCGGGATACCCCTTTCCTTTCGATTTCAATGGCTATTATTGTCTCCTTTTGTCTTTTCACGCCAGAGGATATCATATCATACGGTTATATTGGAACTGCAGCAATCATCACGGCGTCATTTTTGTAAACCATGGCATATACTTCATGCGCTGATGATGAGAGGATATAGGTCGGGGGGAGGGGGTGTATCTCAATAGGACATACGTACCTCACCCAAAAAACATGTGAATGTGACTGTTAGTAAATAATGTATGAGCATACCCCATCTTCATAGAGTTACATACTGGCTGCAAACTGTCCTCCGTACTTGATAAAAGTCCGAACAAAGAGGGCCTTCAACATGAAGCTTTCCTGTAGCATTATCTTTCCTAACGATAATCTTTCCATTGACTTTCATGAGTGAATGTTCGAAGAATATCTCAGCCTTCATGCCCAGGGCTGTTACCTCTGCCCTCAGATCTGTCAATAGTACTTCTTTTGTACTAATCATCAAGCTTGGTTGATTCAATTTGCTTTGATGTCGCCGAGGAGCGAGGACGATTGAACCATCCACGGCCCATTTCTTACCTGTTGCGACGAAATCTACTAGACTAACAGTACAATCTCCAATCTTTGCCTCATACGGCTCAACTGATTCGATTTCTTTCTCGACAAGCTCGTCTTTTTCCTCTTGCGTTAGGTATGGAGCATCGATAAGTCTTACCTTGTACGCTGCATGGCCGACGGAGAGCTGAACGGCTTGTCCATTTTTAGGAATGTGAGTCAACGACGATCCCTTTCCGCGTTTAGGTGGCGCAGAAATTGTCGTCGTGCGAAGGGCCTCCGCCAGGAGAAGGGAATTCGATCGAGGACCGCCAATAATGACCAAGTGTCGCGGTTGAAGTGCTCTGACTGACTGCCTTGCAGCACGTGCATCCACACGGCCTTCCAAGGGTGTGTAAACAATTTCTGCCAGCACCTCGAGTCGACGAGAGACAACGGAAACCTTAATCGGAGGTCTACCGTTACGACCCTTGATAATGCCTTTACCATTCGAGAGGTCCACCACCTCGAGCATCTTTTCATTAATTGCCTCGTCTCCGCCTTCACCATCGTCACTTACCAGCTCGGCCGATGTCCCGTCCATGGAATCGACGGGGTTGTTCTTCTTCCCATCCGACCCAAACCCCAGCCCCCGACGAGTGACCTCCTCCCCAATCCGACCAGAAGACTTGCCAGCAAATTTTGACGGATCTACTCCTGTAACAATGTCAACAAAACTATCAGCTTTAACGGCAATACCGTAATCGTCTTCGAAGACACCCGATCGAACTGATTCAATTATGCCAAACTTTGCGACAGAATCAGGCTGGCCTATGCCAACCGCGTCCTCGCGAATATCAAATGTCACTTCACAAATTGTGTATGGATTATATAGGTAGAACTGGTTGAGAGGACGGGGTAAAATGGTAATCTCGGAAAACAGGACAGGAACGAGATAACTCACTGTGTACAGGCTTTGAGAACTTTATAAAGAGAGCCTGATCAAATCTGGATTTCTTTTTCGGTCGAGAGGAGGTTGTAGTGGTTGTCGATGATGCCATTGTTGCTGTTACACCAGTAGACGGTGTGGTATTATTGGAAACACCACTGACAGTCGTCGTCTCGTCAGCGTCACCCACACCTAATCGTAAACGGCCACGAGCAAGCTCAATCTCTTTCATCATAGTCAAATGTTCCATCTCTGCTTTTTTCAATCGCACCTCACGCTCTTCCTCTGCTAGGAACTCTTGCAGCTCCACCCCTCTTAGCGGTGCACGGTGAGGGACGTATGCATCAACTAGGACCTCATCGGGCATTTCCTCGTTAGCTGCCTTCGCGGCACACCATTGATACAGAAGCTGTGATGACGTTGTGTAATTCGAGACCGAGTCGAGAGTGAGGGGTGGACCGATGAACTTCGCAGCCTGTCCATCGTCGTTACCATCGGTATCATCTGTGTCTGCTGCAACTGTTGTCGGACCAGAGCCGCCATCGACCGTCTCGACGATGTTATTGTCCATTGACGACTGTGCTCTTACCATTGCTGGATTCTCTCTCATGGCAGCTGTAGAGATGCTACTCTCCCCCAACTGATGACGGCGACGACAACGGGAAGACAGCACGTCCCCTCTTGGAACACATCGTGTTGAGTCTGTCAGTAGCACGAGATTATCAGGATTGCCACCCCACCTCAATAACAGGTCACGCGCTGGTCCATTGTCTAACGTTGCACCACTTGCCAGCACACACGTTGGATTGGCCATCGTCTCACCCCCCTTACTACCTCCAATTAATTTTTCCATCTCACTCACACTCGTGCATAAGTGTACATTACGTAACCCATACGGATGTCCACGTTGGGAATCAAACTGTGCCCCTAGTGGGGGTGCCATCCATTCCAGTTGGGCACGTGCATATTCAATCACATTTGGACACATGGGTCCAATCCAACATAGATTGTAGGCATCACCTAAACGATTACGATCCCAATGTCGATCGAGAATTAGTAGTAGTTCCAGGACACGACCGGAGGCATCTACGGGTAATAGTACATTGCCATCACGTCGGAGTGCGGCCATGATTGCATCAACTAATTCCGACTCGGACCGGTTACCCACTGGTGGTGATAGTATAGGTTTATTTCCTCGTCCGGCACCACGACGGTTAATTATGTTATCATATATTTCCTTCTTTGTCTTCTTTTTCTTTACTATCTTTCCCTCGTCATCACTAACTGTCGTACGCGATTGTTCCTGAGACGACGACGAAACAGCAGAAGGAGGGGGTGTATATAATTGTCCCAACAGTCCACGTGGCCCACCCGTCATAGTCACTAATGCATCCGAATTGATCCCAAATTTATGTATTGTACATCCAGACAAGTGTCGTTCCTTAGCATGATGATAGGTAGGTGCTAATACAATCATGGCATCATCAGAAAGTCGACGGAGTGTCCAATAGCATCCACCCACGACTAATCCTGATAATTGGGGTGTGATTGCCAATGTTGCATTCTTGTGTGGTGCACCATTTTTAGTTCGTACTTTCATTGACTCATCGTGTTCGTGTTCGTTGCTGTCAATATCCATGGCATCTGTATCAGTCGTCTTCTTCTTAGTCCTCTGCAGTGGCAAATAGACAGTTTGACTATATTTTAATGTAATAAAAGCATCTGTGTTAAATACTGAATCCACATCCTCTAATGTGTATCCTGGATTACGCCCGTCGAGAGATAGTGAGGCATGATGATCATACATTGTCATTTGTCCCATTTTGACAGTGGGATAAGTGGCCAGGAATGGTGGATTGTTCTGTCGTTGTTGTTGTTGTTGTTGTTGTTGTGGTTGTTGTTGTTTCATTTTCTTTACTGATTTGTTGCTATCACCCATGCTTCCCTCTTCCATTATTGCATCGTGATAATTCTTCCCATCACTGTTGCTGCTGTTATTACGATGACCGTAAAACAATGGTAATCCACCCAACGATGATAATGTCGAATCACAAATTAGTACGGCATCGACGTCCTCGGGAGGTTTGGTAGATTGCAAATTATTATTACCGTCAATGTCATCGCCATCATTATCGTGCCCCCTCCTCGCACCCACCGACGAGGAGTTGACATCTGTCTTCTCGGTAAACGAGGAGGAGCACAACATCATGCTCTCATCCCACCCAACATTCAATAATAATCGACACCCCGCATATTCTATTAGTGTGCATGACGGTCCCGGAGAGGCTAGCCACTCCGGTGGATCATCATTTTCGGCATTACTGTCAACATCAGCATCCAGAGACGATGACGAGCCGTAGACGGGCGTGATGCGTAGCATATGATGAGATATTATGTTTTGTGGTGGTGTCTCGGTGTCTCATTATTATCGTCGAGACAGACAGGCGGGAACCTTTGAGGGGTGTGCTTGTGGGCGGTTTGCATTTGGGGCAGAATGACAATGGTGCTCCAATAGTAAGTTTAGCCGCAACCAATGGATGAAAGGCGATGGATACTCTCGTTGCAAGGATTGTGTCAATGGGCAGCTCCTCGCGTGGAGAATCCAACACCGCCTATAACTCCTCGTACTGAAGCTACAGGTAGCTCAAATCCGCAGCTACAAAAACTCGATAATCTGAGAGTAACGCTCACATATGATGGATGGCAAGCTGATATACGTGAAGCCGAGGCAAAGCATGGGCAAATGATAGTGCCTATTCGAAAGAAACGTGGAGAAAATGCAAAGGAAGCATAGGTAGATTGCGATCTAATTTAGCTTTAGTAAAACTATATGTGCAAGAATGTTGAAGAATTTGTGCTGGGACACACATTCTAGACGATCTTCTCAAAAATTGCATCCTTAATGTCATCTCTGTCAAAGGTCACCTTGTAGCAATGACTAACCCTTTGCACAGGGAATAACGTTTTGAAGAAGCCTTCGTTCACACAGTTTGTTGTCATGCTTGCATATGTCGGTGATCTCTCTCATCCACAGCTACAAGTGCTTGACAATTCTCAAAAGAAAAGGGGCTCACCTACAATGGATGGGAGGCTGATATGTATGAAGACATAAAGGTTTTTTTTAACATGTGGGTTGAGATAATAAGGAAGAAGCTAAATAATTCATCCACAGCTTCAAAAGCACTGGATAATATGAAGAGAACAGGGCTAACCTACAATGGATGGCAAGCTGATGTACATGAGGCACAAGATTTTCATGTGAGATACCCTAGAAGGTATGTTCGATGATTACCTAAAACAAATGCAAAGGAAACAAGCATCGTATGTTGGCGACCTCTCTCATCCAAAGCTACAAGCACTAGATAATCCGAAACATGCGGGGGGCTCGCCTACATTGGATGGGAGGCTGATTTACGAATAGCCGAAGGTAATATTAATCATTAATTTTTTAACAATTATGTGGAGAAAATGCGAGAGAAAACAAATGATTTTTCACAGCAGAGCAGAGAGAGCACGTTGGAAAAGAGAGGAGAGAGTACATGAGACTAGCTGCACTAAGGTCCCAATATCCCCAACGTCCCCCGGCCATTACAGCCAATGGCGAGACACATTGAGGAAATGTGTGGTTTGTTGGAGTTCGAAGAAAACACATGCATTTGTCCCATGTGGGCACACCAGTGTATGTTTGATGATAAGTGTGCTGAAACGATCCTGAGAGGAAATAGCAAATGTCCTCTATGCCAAGCGGTGAGCGAGAGAATCATTAAAATATACCAGTAATTTGTTGAGCAAAGTGCAAGGGAAGGGAAAATTGAGCCGTGGAGGACAGAGGAAGAATAATTAATGATGTGATGTATATCTACCACTATTAAATCGTTGTTGTCATTTTGTATCTGTTAAATCAAATTTGGCGCAGGGATTGTCAACCGAGCCTCTAAGTCGAGTCGCCGGTGATTGGGTGAAATCATTCAATCTAAATAGTATATCACTGGGTAGCTCCTGCAAATGCACATCATTAGTATATACCATCTCCTCTTCTACATCAAATATATCATACCCCAACCGTAACAAAGTTCGTCGCATAGTATCAAAGCTACATTGATTATTCAAGTTGTAACTCGGTTTTAAGTACTCCACCTCCATTACTATACGTTCAATTATGATATTGCATAGACTATACATGGCGCCATTTAATACATGTATTTCATACGTCTCGACATCAATTTTCATTAATGTTACTGCTCGATGATGCCGTTGATGACGATTTAGTAGCAGTACTTGATCAAGTGATACTTCGTCCATATACTCGATCCCATACTCTTCGTCGTCATGATTACCATGCCTCTGCTGATGATGCTGTTGTTCCAAACGACATGTATTACCAGTAATGTGCATATTGCTGTTATTAATCTTATCATTTGTTGATTTCATCGTAACACGATTGGATTCATATCCCAGGGTATTCATATATAATGTGGATCTATCACCCCACGAACCGGCATTTAAATTAATCGTCGACAATAGCGTCATTGCATTATAGTAATATGGCTCAAATGATATAGTGCGTGCACCGATGGCCAGTGCCGTGGCGGTGAAGTATCCGATATTGGCACCTATATCAACGAATAATAGTGGTGCATTGTTGTTGGATCTTGTACCACCACGACCTAATGTACGTATAATGAGATTCTGGATTTTGGGATCATGCTTTTGTCCAGTAGATAATAGTCCGCTAATGTAGGTATCGGATTTCGGATCACGAATGTACATTTGAAATGATAGAGAATCATTCACATTTGTCGTTATTAGCTCGTTGTTGTTGTTGGTGTTGTTGTTGTTGTTGTGTGTATTGATCGTCGTCGACGTCCAATCGGACTTTTCCGTTCGCACATCGCGAATGGACGTCGGTCCGGTCCCGATAATCGGGCAAAGGGTGGCCGGACAAAATCCTCCATTCAGTTCGAAATTGATATCGTCACGTCTCAAAATTGTACTACCGCTACTACTAATATTCTCCGCTCGTCGAGCACCGAGGTGGGTTAAAATCAGCACTCGATATGACCAATATAAAATCGCCATTCCATGTCCAAATTTGAGAATGACGCTGTCTCGCAATAACAGCCGGTCCCTCGTCTGAGCAGCGGCAGACTTACTACTACTGCTGGATTCTTCTTCGTCTATCATCGTTACTGCTCTACGCGCTGTGCTACTACTACTACTGCTACTGATATCACTACTACTAGGGGATGGCGATTGACCCACCGCCGCAATCTTTCTTCTTGTCGTCATTACAGTACGTTTGGGGTCAATATGCGATGCGCAATTTGAGGGCAAATTGTTCGTGACCCCCAGTAGATAAATTCACTAATTTTATGGTTGGAAGGAACCCT
>Ga0247831_1001558_pt1 | contig 42243 bp, 49 predicted proteins | sample LaCruzMarch2015__9_FD_192406 | JGI IMG/M metagenome (GOLD analysis project Ga0247831, IMG submission 192406) | Freshwater microbial communities from meromictic Lake La Cruz, Castile-La Mancha, Spain - LaCruzMarch2015_1m | ecosystem: Environmental > Aquatic > Freshwater > Lake | place: Spain...
TATATAATGTACACAAATATTAGCATCAATCAATCGTACACTTGGTGTTGGTAAGAATATAAATAATTTTAAAACAGATTTAAGAATAGACCAATTCTTAACTCTAATAACATCAAGAATAAAAGATGATGAGTTTCTATCATCTTATCTTAAAGATAAGTTCAAAAAAGAAACAAGGGATTTTAAAATAAAACAAATAATTTAAAATAAAAAAACCTCTGATTAAATCAGAGGTTTTTTTATTATTCACCTTGTTGTTTAGGTTTTTTTGAACGATTTGGTCTTTTCCTTTTAGGTTTAGGTTTCTGCTCAGTTGAAACATCAGATACTGCTTCTACCGGCTTTTTAATCTTAGCCTTTATCTCTTTAGCTGTTTTTTTAGGTTCTTCCTTTTTTTCAACCTTAGGAGCTTCAACTTTAGGAGCTTCAACCTTAGGAGCCTCAACCTTAGGAGCCTCAACCACAGTTTTCAAAGGTTCTAAAACTTTTGTCTTAACATCCTCAACAACTACGGCTTGTACCGGTTGTTCGTCGTTAAATCCGAAAAGTCCTTTAATAAATTTAAAAATTTTCATAAATTTTATTTTTTTTTAATATATATACACACATCATGTTCCTCCTGTAAAAAAGCCTTAAAAAAAACTTAAATTACAAGATTACATATAACATATAATGAAGTTTCGTTATGAACCAAACACAGAAGAACTTGTTGTGTCAGATGCAACAAGAGTTGAATATCACCAAATGAATATATGGCTAACCCGACATGTTAAGGGTTATAGATATATGCCGGCTTTCAAAATGGGTGTTTGGAATGGTCAGAATTCATATTTTAGAAATGGTAGAATAAATCTTGGTCTTTGGAAAGAATGTTTTAATGGTTGTAAAGAGATAGAAGTTCCGTTTGTTATTGAGAATAAAGAAGACTTTCCTATAAATAGAGATATTAGTCTTGATAAAGTTAAAGACTTTTGTAAAGAATTTTTTAAAGATCATAAAGTTAAGAATAAACAAGGTGAGTGGATACCGTTCACACCCTATGATCACCAAGTAGATGCTGCTTATAAAATACTTAAAAATAGATTTTGTATGGCTGAGGTTGCAACTTCTGGTGGAAAATCGCTAATTATATCAATAGTTATATTTTACACTTTAAAGAATCTAAAAGAAGATTCTAAATTTTTACTTATTGTTCCATCAATTACCTTAGTTACACAATTCTATGATAATATAATAGAGTATAATCAAGGAATAAACAGACTTTCAAATAAAGAAGTCAATGAAAATGGTTGTGATATAAGAATAGAAGAAGTTATGTCTGATAAACCACGAAAATATTCTGGAACTGAAAATCCAAATATCTACATAGGTACATATCAATCATTAGAGAAATGGCCTAAACAATTTTTTCAACAATTTCATACAGTTGCTTGTGATGAGGCTCACGGTGCTAAAGCAAAAACTATAACTGGGATTCTACACAAAACATTTGGTTCTGCTTATTCAAGATTTGGAGTTTCTGGTACTTTTCCACCAGATGAATCTTGTGAAATATTAACAATACAATCTGTTTTAGGACCTAAAATAACCGAAGTTTCTGCAAGTGAATTAAAAGAAAAGGGTATTATCACACCAATGGAAGTTAAAGTCGTTGTTATGAACCATCAAGACTTGGATTATGGTGAAAGACTTGAGTATATAAAGAGAAGTGGTATGGGTAAGGAAGCTTTAGAATTAGAAAAAAGCTTTATACACGAATCAGATAAAAGATTAAATTTTATTAAAAAAATTGTTGAGAAATGTGATAAAAATACACTTATTCTTTTTCATAGTATTGAATATGGGCATAAGATTCTTAATAAATTAAAAAATGAAATCACCGATAAAGACTTTTTCTATATTGATGGTGAAGTTAGAAATAAAGAAAGAGAAGCTATTAAGAAGTTTATGGAAGAAACTAAAATAAAAGTAGAATTCACTATTTTAAATTTTGGAGATTATGAATTAGATTTTGAATCAGATATGAATATTTTACTGAGTAATGGTAAATTCAAAAAAGCAAAAGAAATAACACCTGAAGATGATATAGATGATAAGTTTTTAAAGAACTATAAAAAAAATAAAAAATAATCTACTGGGGGATAATCTCTCAAAAGAACAGAGGATTAATTTCAAAGATAAAATGACTATTATAAATAAAGATAAAAACAAAAGAGAAGATGCTGGGAAAAAAATAAAAAAACTTTGGATAGATGATGAATATTTAGAAAAAATGAAAAATAGAAAACATCGAGCAGGTAAAAAAATTAAAATTATAAAACCTAACGGTGAAGAAATTATTTTCGAAACAATGTGTGAGATAGAGAGAGAATACAATTTTAGTAAACATTTTGTCAGAAAATACAGAGATAAAAATTTACAAGTAGAAGAAAAACATTTAAATGAAAATAAACAACTCTTGGGTTGCATAATAGAAAGTATATAAATGGCTAAAATATTAGACAAAAGGAAAGAAATTAGAGAAAAGGAGGCGACTAAAATATTAGTCGCCTCCTATTAGTAAGGAACATTATCCACAGGAGTCTCAATAAATGCTATATTTAATGTAATATTTGCAGATTCATTTAAATCAGAACAAATTATTATCCAATCAATAGGTCGTGCATTAAGACTACACGAAGAAAAGAAGACCGCTTTAATTTTCGACTTGGTCGATGTTTTCACACACGATAATCCTAAGAATACTCTGTTCAGACATTTCAAAGAAAGGGAAAAATTCTATATCAAAAGAAAATACCCATACACTTTAACTAAAATCAATCTTTAGACCACATCTCTTCCTTCTAGTAAAGTATAGTTAAATTTATTTCCGTGTTTTGTTATGTGATATCTAGCGTATTCGATTAATTGCTTATAATCTGCCTCTTTAGAAAAGACTTGACATCCCTCAGACCAAGTATCAACAGTTACACCACCGCCAAATCCTCTATGTATCAACATACCGGAAGATGTATCTAAGTTTTTTAAAGCAGTACTTTTGTTGCTAAAAGTAATAATATCAGAATTCCAATTTTGATCTCTATAGGTATATTGTCCTCCATTAACCATAAAAAATGGACTTTCCCAAAAACCCTTTTTACCAGGAACTGCTTCTTCGAGTCTGTAGATATCTCTATATTGACCTGGAACCATAATTCCCAATCCTTGAGCTCTTTGGGGTTTATTAGTTTTAGGGTCAATTGAAATACACCATTCTTTCATAGTTTGCTTAGGTCTAAATCCATGATATAAACCTGGAATTGTAGAAATCGCCCAGTTCTGTGACTGCCACTTACCAGCATCGTCCTTCCAAATAGCCCACATCCTATCTTTAAATACATTACTATATTTTTCCCCCTCATATTGATTTCTAATTCCAACTAGATTAATATAGTACGGGGTTTCAACAATTTTATAAAACTCACCTTTACTATTTTTTTTCTTTCTCATGGCTGTGAGTATTTTCTCTACATTGGTATTTACCTCCGGAGTTGGTGGTAATGGTGTTGCTAGAGATGTTTGAGGAACACCATCCGTTGGTGATAATGAACCAGCAGTTCCATCAGAATTTACAGCAGATGGTGTCTCTGTACCATTTCCATCTTTTGGTGTATTAATTGGATCACTCTTCGCTTCTGTTTTTAAAGTTTGTACCGTTGTTTTTATATTATCACCAACTTGTGGATCATTTATTCTCAAATTAGCATCACGAGCAGTATCATTTTTAATACTCGTAATCGCCTCATTATCATTCATGTATATATTTTGTGATAGAAATTTAGGATTTTTTAAAACTTGATACTCTTGACATATTTTTATCAGTACGGGTGACGGTAATGTTGGTGTTGCTGGTGGTAAAGTTTGTAAATATGCTGGACCTTGTGAACCCATTAATACCTGAATAAATCTATCAAACCAATTTAAAAAATTAGTACCTAATATAGATTGTTGATCAGGATGAGCATCTCCTATATTTATTTTACCAAAATTATCTTTTAGATTTAAATTAATTTCATCCTCAGTTATATTAATATTATTAAACTTATAGTCTATTTTAAGACCCTCTTGATCATTCACATAAATTTGAGATTTATGATCAAATAGTACAGACTTCATAGAAGTATAGTTTTTACCGGATAAAGATTTGAGTTTCTTCTCTAAATTAACATTATAAAACTCAGAATATATATACTCTGGCTTATAAATATTACCCGAATCAAATACAACAGTGACAGCTTTACCAATTTCTGGTAAATTAAATCCATTTCCATTTAAATCCTTCCAAGGACTTGCCCATGGAATATCAGCAACAGGCATTTCATCAAATACACCGATTACACGAACCTTGCACCTACCGTTTTTATTAGGATCTTCATTATTTTGAATAATCCCTATATATGTTTTCCCTTGTTCTACTGTCATAGTATCATCCTCCTAAATCTAATGCACTTCCTAATACATCACCAGTAAAATTTCTTAAAGCATTCATGACATCATAAAATGGAGTGCTACCTGGTTTTATATTGTAAACATTTGTTGGTGCTGATATACTGCCTAATCCGTAAGATTGTTTAACCTTTTCTATTGTATTATTCAACAATCTAAATCGATCATTCAACTGTCTCTGAGCCTCATTTGTAATAGCAGTCTTGGTTGCTTTTAGAAGATCCTTACCAGCATTCTTCAAAGCTCCTTTGAATTTATCTTTTTTATCGATATCCTTTATATCACCAAGTATATCATTAGAATTTACGAGTCCACTAATAATATCCGATATTGAAGACGTATCTTCGACTTGATTGTCAGATATTACATCGAGTCTAACAAAATCTACCTGTTTAGATAATCCTCTAATAGATGAATTTTTACCGTCAGGTGACTCAAATACAACTCTTTGAGTATCTTTTGTCGAGACCTTATTTGGATACAAAAGACCATTATTTAATGTTAAATATTCTCCTTTTGATCCCTTTAATGTAGAATAATCAAATCTTTCGAAGCTCATATCAGAATGTTTAAAACTAATATCTATTGTATGAGTATCGGATGCTTGTAATGGAACAGAATGATCAATGGCTCCTGGATGTGGCATTACTGGAACATGAAACTGACACTCATATAAATTATACCGATACCTAGATACATTTTCTTTTATCACTTCGAGTACTCTCGATTCATATTGTGGATCAACGCTTTCATTTACATCTTTGCTTATTGATCCAGTAGTAGGTTTGGGATATGAACTATTTGTAACAGGTTCAGTAGCAGTAAGTTGATCAAATTGTTCATCAGCTTGATCGGGTCTCAGATTTTTGAATGTTGCAGGTGCCGCTGCTGCCTTTGCTGCCTCTGCTGGTGCCGCCGCCACCGAATCAACCGGAGCAGGACCATTTAGAACACTTCTAACCCGTCCGATATTTCTGATTTCAGAAACAATTATTTCACAATCAAACCTCAATATATTCTCTGGTAAAACACCTTTACCCCTTTTTCTAGACCAATATAACAACTTGTACAAATTTAGTAACGTACCAGTGCTTAATGTAACATCTTCATAGAAAGATAACTTTATTAAATCTGTCTTCCATTTAACAAAAGCTGCTTGTCCACTTGCAGTGTTGGCCTCAACTAATTTTTCTAATCCTTCTATTTTCTTAATATAATGTCTCTTTTTAAGATTACTATTATATAAATTTTTATACTTACCAGGAGGTGGTGTATAGTTTGCTTGACCATTGACATACGGACCACCTGTTATTTGACCATTTGTTTCTACAAGATCATTAAACTTAAAGAATTTTTGAATTTCAAAGTTGAAACTTTCTAAAATTTCTCTTCTACCACCGATTTCTTCATGAGTTAGACCAATTAGATCAATAAAATCAGCAGCAACTCCGTTGAAAATTGGAGAATTCAAAGTATTGATAACAATTTCAAAACCGAAGTACACAGGATCTTCATTTTCATACGGTGTTCCTTGTCCACCAGAATGGAATTTTGATCTAACCCATGGTTTAGGCTCGTTAGTACCTGTAAATGAACTTCGTGGATTGTTTCCTACAAGTATCTTTGGAATACCAGGATTAAAACTTCCTGGCCAATTAGATAATGATTTATCGTCTTGTAAACTAAATTTAAAATCTGTTTGTGGATCATTCTCACCCACTTTTCTAGTAGTTATCGCAAGATTATCATCATTAAATTTATTGAGATATTCTTTATTACTGTTTAATCTTTTCTCGGTATCCATCAATTCTTTATTCGAAACATCTAGTGACCGACCAGAGGCCGCCGCCTCGCTATCGTTATTACCCAAGTAAAATGCTGTAAGTTTTCCTTTGAATGTTCCGTATTCACGGGTATAATATGATATTGGAGTAAAACCAGCAGGATATCCCTCAGAACCTACAGAAACCGCAGGTGAGAGTTGTCCTTGGTCTGGATTAGGATTTTTTTCGTATGATAGAAGTGATGTTCGAGCAACACCACTCGCATTCATAGGACCGAAAAATACACCTGAGTGACTTTTCGGCATCATAGGTGATGATTCCATACCAAGAAGTTTATTGAAACTGCCTTGAATCTTACTATTCGCTTTATCGAAAAAATTATCTAAACTACCAGCCATATTTTTATATATTATAAATTATCTGACATACTAAAAAATAATTTCAAATTAAATTTTTTAATATATAGAATTATGAAATTTATTAAAACCCACCACTTATTCGAATCAAACGATCAAAAGTCGAATTACTCACCAAAAAATATAGTATCTGAGATATCTACTTGTATGGTCCTTTTAAATAATTCTTTTCTTGATAACATTCTTGATAGAGGACTTAAAGCAAGATATTCCGAGAATTCTGGAGTTTTTCTCACAGATTTAAAAAATCTACTTCTTTCTAAGAATAGATTAGAACTTGGTAAACTAGAAGGTGGTAAATTTGTGGTTGATAATGAGTTATCCAAGATTAATGGATTCTTTGATTCAGTAGAATTTGATATAGAAAAAAATTGGGATCAATTAGTAAATTCAAGATCAACAGCTAGAAATATAATTGATAAATTACTACCAGATGAAAAGTTAGAATCTGATTTAATTTCAAAAATATACTGGATAGGTCCTAATAAGAGTGATGATTGTAAAGAAGATATAGTGGTAGAGTTGAATAGTGGAATTCAATATTCATTTTATTTAAATAAAAATATATCTTTACAAAAAACTGCTAGTTTTAATAAATTTGCTGACGATTTACTAGGTAATGATATAGATAATTTATTTAAAGAAGATAATATTAATAAATGGGATAAATTAACTCAAGAGTGGGTAAGAATTGTATATGAAAATTCTTCTAAAAATATACAATCACATATTGAAAAATTTATTGACACTAATAGAATTGATTCAATTGGATATTTTGAGTATTTTGATATTAGACATCGTGATCCAAAGTATAAATTTCTAGGTGAATATATTAAAGAATTTGAAAAAAACATTTTAAAGTTCTCAGATTTACTCAATGAGATATGGAAAAATAAAGAATTATACTTTACTGATTTGGGTCGTGTAGTTAAGGACTGGAATGAGGTTAAAATAACTATATTAAATTCAAGAATACTTGAGCACCTTTTTACAACATCTTTAAAAAAATCTAAATTAGATGAAATTACTAAATTAGAATCTGGTATGAAAAGGGCAACTGGGACTATTAAAATGAAATTAATTAAAACACTAGTTGAAAAGATGGATTGTCTAGAAAGACCAACTTATTTTCTATCAAAATCTGGAGATAACTTTATTCAAATACCAGATAGAACATTTTTTAGAAAAAACTATGATGATTTAGAAGTACTATTTGATTATCACGTTAATTTTAAAGTGTCTAGTGAAGAAGAGGACAATCAATTTAAGTTTAAAATAAATTTAAATCTTAAAGAAGAAGAACTATTGAGTATGTATATTATTGTTGGGTTTTCTGGTGGTGAATTTACAAGTAAATTAAATGCCAAATATAGATACGAATTGGCTTCAAATTTTAATTACATAGTTTCAAAAAAATTCGATATTGAATAATTTTTGGGGAAATATAAAGTATTATATATAAACCATGCCATCATTTAAAGATTTTATCGGTCACTTAGACGAATTAGAGACAAAAACTTATACTCAATTATTTGACATAACTAAGTTTTTTCTTCCTGATAAAGAAGTAATTAAAAAACTTATAAAACAAAAGAATCCATACTTCACCGAGGAGCAAATAGATGATATAGTTGACTCTGCGGAGGAAGGAAAGGCTAAACTTGAAGAGGAAGAGAAAAAATTAGAAGAAGAAGAGGAAAGACTTGAAAAAGAGCGCGAGGAAGCAGAGAACAACGCGAATGAAGTTGCTGATGATAATAGGGCAGAGGAAAGACAAAGAAAGAAAGAAGAGAGAAAGGCCAAGAGAGCAGAGAAAAGAGCTGAAGCAAAAAAGCTTAGACAAGAGCAACAGGCTGAGATGAAAAGAATCTATAAAGATGCAGTTGAACAAATAAAAAAAGAAGTTCAAGAATTAAAAAAAGAAATTAAAGAAGCTGCACATAAATTATTTAATGAGTTTATAAACCTCACTCAAAAACTAATAACTGGATTAATTAAAACAGTTAGTTCTTTAGTTGCGATAATACAAATTATTGCTTTACCACCTTGGAATATACCATTAGCTTTACTCACACTGTTAGTTGTTTTAGAGTTCTTTCTAGATCTTCTAAGACAGTTAAACTTAGTAGCTCCAATATTAAAACCATTAAAAAATCTAGAACCTTTTATGTCAAAGGAAGATTTGGCAAAAGTTGCTGGAATTTTAGATCCACCGATAGTATTCATTTTAGGATTATATACACCATTTGAAAAGTTTAAAAAATTTATAGAAAAGATATTAAATAAGCTAAAAAGCCTGACTGGAAATAAAGATAATCAAGTAAAAGCTTTCAGAAAAGTTACAAAGAAATTAAAAAAACTTGGATATTTTAAAGAAGGGACAGCTGATTTTAGCGATTGGGGTGGTCGGAATGATACAGAAGTAGATGGAGATGATGATGAAGAAGTTAGAGCGATATTAGATACCTATAAAATCGGACCTACTGCGGGTACCCCCTTTAAAGGATATACCCCTTCTAATGGTCCTCAACAAGATATAGGAGTAATTGGATATAAAGAGGAAGATGAAGTTGGTGGTGATGAATCTGGTAGTGGATCTGGTAATGGATCTGGTAGTGGTGCCGGTGTAGATGCTGAACTAAAGAATACAAAAGTAGGTGTTAGTAAAAGCGGAAAGGGGCGAAGTAAAAAGTTACCACTCGATATATTAAATAGTACAGAAAATACAAGTAGTATTCTTAGTAGTTTGAATGATTTTTTACAGTCAAAATCTATCGTCGATGGTATTAGTGCAGAAGGGGTTGCAAGTGCTGATAATTATGTATATGATGTTTTATTACCAAGTGGAGAAATATTAAACTCTTTATCTGAAGATCAGTTGGAAGAGCTAAAAAAACAATTTGATTTAGCATTTACTAATTTTGAGGAAGATGATAATGAGAACTAACTTTTTCATAATCTAATCATATAATAGAAAAATTAATACTATTTAATATGCCAACTGCAAAACATAGAAAGAACCACAAACAAAAAGCACAAGCCAGAAAAATAAAAGTAGAAGAGGCTAAAAAGAAATATCAAAAAATGCAAAAAGATCTTTTAATGAAATTAATTGATCAGGAAAAGCAATCAGGTATGTTTGATAATCTTCCATCTATAAATTTACCAAATTTGAACATTGACGGTCCTCAATTGGATATAAGTGGTCCATCTATTTAACTAAAATAAGACCTAAAAGATAAAGAAAAATATTACTAATCCGATTATTACTTTTTTTAGTAATCTGTTTAGAAATCTTATAGGATAGATATTTTCTAGCCAAGATAGATTTATTACAATTTTCTCCTTTTAACTTACACGAAATTAAATAGTCATTTACAATTAAAATTGACTTAATATTACTCATTGTGATAATAAAAACATTTACCTTATATATTATAAAAAAATGATAAATTTACAACTAAATACCGACGATAATCAAATAGGTGATTACTTACATATCTGTGAAGTATTCAATAAAAGACCAAATAGACTAGTAATACATGATACTTTTGAAGGTACATCATTTATTGATAAGATAAATACTATATCAAGTGAGTCTTTAGATAATGATGTACACTTTATTGAGATGATACCATCCGATGATAAGTATGTCATAAACCAAAGAATTCTTAAAAAAATATCGGATAATATATTTATATCATTTTTAGAAATTGATAACGAGGATGAGAACTATTTAATTAGTGAAGTTTTATTTTATTACAAAGACACAGAAGATAAGTTGAAAATTGAAGAGATTATTGAAGATTTATCTACAAGTATATTAGATTTTTCCGAATCTGTAAATCATAAAATTAACATACTATCATCAAATAATGGTATACTAGATTTAGATTCAATTATTATAGACGATATTGAAGATATAGAATTATTCTATAACGAGGATGTAATTAAATCAGTAAATAAGACTATAAAATGCTTAAAAAAGCAGAACTCTGGTCTATCAATAATTCGTGGTGAGGTAGGGACTGGTAAGACATCACTTGCCAAGTATATAGCAAAACAATTAGATGAGATAACAATATTTATACCGATTAATTTTATTGAACAATCAATAAATAATCCGGATTTTAGAAACTTTTTGAAAAAATATAAAAAAGTTCTGATCGTTATAGATGATTGTGATTTTTTTAGTTTCTTAGGAAAAAATAACTATTTAGCTTCTAATATTCTACAACTAGTAGATGGTGTTTTATCTGATTTGATATCAGTACATGTTTTATTAGTATTTAATATCGATTCTAATTGTGAAATTGAAGAAATATATGAAGACTGTAATTGTTTAATAGATATTATTGAAGTTAATTATTTAGATGGTGATAAATCAACCGATTTAAGTAAACATTTAAATCATAATAAAAAATATAAATCAGATACTAAACTGATTGATATTGTTAAGAATAAAAAATCTAAAAATAAAAACCTTTTAGGATTAAAATAAAATTTAAAAAATGATATCAGAATTAACCGATGAAGAAATATTGGAGTATTTAATGACATCTGACATAATAGAAAATTTTAGACCAGATGAATATAAATATTTAATCTTTAAATTTAGAGAAATTTATAGAGTATTACACGGTAGGCATCAATTATATAAAACTGATGCAGGTAGGACTATTCAAGAATTAAAATCTTCCGAAGAGAGTTCAAATAAGACGATATATGATTTGCAAGTTTTAAATGCAAATCTTTCAAATGAAATAAATTCTCTAAAATCACCAAGGAAACTAACTTGGAAAGAGAGACTTAGTGGTAAAACTATACACAAAAACTAAAGTACATTTTTATTTTAATATATACATTAAAATAAAAATGTAAAATGATATTTAATTTTAAATATTTTTGCTTAAATGAGGCTAGGAAAGATAAGAAGTTTCTTACTGACACTCTCGATGATCTTTTAACAAAAAAAGTATCAGTTGAGATGAAAACCGGTTTGTCACAGAAAGACATTTACTCAACTGCTGCTATAATCCAATATTTCAAAGATCAAGGGCTTACCTCTCAAAATGCAACAGATGCTTTAAATGCATTCCAAAATGATAAAGAACTTAAAAAAGATCTGAAATCAATAAGTATTAGAGATTCTAAATTAAAAGCAAATTACCCTTATTTTTATAAAAAATTATCAGATACAGAGGCTAACAAAATCAAGGAAAAGATAGAAAAATCTTTAAAAGAAACTCCTGAATCAGGAGTTAAAAAGACCACAAAAAGAAGCACAACAAAAAAATAAAATAAAACTATGGAGTACATTGACAAATATGATCAACTTCTTAAGTTATTAACTGAGGAAATTGAAATAGACGGTAAAAAATATTTACTTAAAGATGAATTTGATAAATTTTTCGTTAAAGGAAATAAGACAGCCGCTACTAGAGTGAGAAAATTTATGCAAGAGATTAAAAAGAAATCTCAAGAAATTAGAGATGATGTTCAAGATTATAGAAAATCAATCTAATATGAATAAAAAGTCAGAGTCTTCTCTGACTTTTTTGTTTTAATATATACACTATGAAAAAATTCTCAAAAATAAACGAATCAGTATCTTTTGATAAGAATGATATAGATAAAGTCGGTGATATATTATCAGATTTTAAGGATGAATCTAAATTTAATATAGAAATAACATACATGGGATCAAATGGACTCACATATGGTAGAGAAATACCGGAATGGATGAATAATTTTAGCTGGGTTGAAATTATTATAAATTATAAAAAAGATTCATCCGAAGTTGAATTTTTTGAAGAACTTAATTTTTTTAATCAAAATATACATAATGTAATTTCACATTTAGAATCAATGGGTGAAGTTTTCTACAAGACAAACATTGAACATGAAAGAACTATTCGTACACGAAACAATTCTTCCAAAGATAGATTAGGTGACAAAATATCCCGTGTTAATTTACAATCAACAATAAAAGTATTCGCAAATTAATATATACACTATGAAAAAATTCTCAAATATAACAGGACAAAAAGTAGCTGAAGAGCCAAAAATCGAAATTAAAATAACAGAAGCTGATATTTTTAAATCAAAGGTTATGACATTAATGGATGATTTTTTAAAAGTCCAAATGTATGGACCAATAACAAGATATCATGTTGCTGGAACTATGAAAGTTACTGGTAAAGAATTGTTTTTAGAAGCTCTTATGGACTTACTTGATACAAAGTCAAATGTAGATAATATTAAATTACTTGAATCATTAAAATCAAAAATATCAGATTGGCAAGTTATAGATGAAACAATAGATACAATAGCTTCTCAACCAACTGGATTATATAAACATAGATCAGTTATAAAATCACTTTATAATAAATATAAATCAGATAGTAATCTTTTAATAGAACAAACTGAAAAATCAGCTAATAAGATTAAGTCATTAGATAATGTATTTTTGAGATATAAAGCTTGTGAATCACTACTTAATGATAGTGAATTTAATACAGATTTAATTCAAAAAATGTCTGAAAAATATTTAAATAGATTAAATCAACTAAATGAATCTAATTAAATCATATAGTCAATTTATAAATGAAGCAGTTCTTAGAACACCACCTAAAGAAGAATTAGTTGGTAAAAGAGTAATGGTGTATTACAATTTACATACTCATACATTTTCTGTTCGATTTAATGAAAGAGTTGTTCTTCACACCGATTACATTAAATTAGAAAATGTTGAATTTAGAGTTAGACCAGGTGGAAGAGAGAAAGTTAGACAACAACAATCAAAGAATGTACATGCATTCGTTATTGGTAACATAGTAGATTATACTTTACCAGGTGAAGAAATTCCAAATCCATCCACTGATAATCAAGCAACTTATAACCCATATAAATATGACTCCTTTGTTAAAAAGGACACCGATGAACCAATATTTAAAGCAAAAGTGGTAGAGATGATTAAGAGAAAAGTATATCTTGTCTCGGAATAATTTAAAACCAAATTGTCCAAACTAGGTGTGGTACTTCTTTACAAGTACATATTCTTACCGAATATCTTTTACATTGATTTAACACCTCTAAAGGAGCTTCATTACAGGCTGATAACCTATCAATGTTAAAATCATATATAAACGAACCTTGAAATCGTTTTCTATCCTCTATGTTATAGGAGTCCATATGAAAAACTTTAACACTATCTGGTAAATATGCCTCAATAAATGACATATCTCCGTTTGAAACATTTTGATGTTTACTATACATATTTATCTTTTAATAAAATTTTTTCAGCAATATCATACTCTTCTTGTGAGAATCCAATCCATCCTCTACACTTAACAATATTTGACAACCCCTGTCTTTCTATATCTACGGTACAATCATCAAGTATAATGAAATTATCTACTTGATTGTTTCTTAACCATTCTTCTATTTCAGAACCTCTACCATCAAACTTTATAATTGGTGTGTAGTCATAGATTTCAACCTCAATGCCATTTTGTATAAAAATATTTTGCAATTCATAAATTGAATGATTTGTTCTCCAAGTGGAACTAATCACTACTCGTAAATTAAATTCTAGACAAAGTTTATTATATAAATTAATAGCAGTCTTATTCCACCTATTAGAAGTAGTGTTAAAAAGAACCCCGTCTATATCCGTGAATACTGCATTCATTTTACTTAGTTGTTACGTTTCTAAAATCTGTAAGAATACTATTTCTAAGAGGTCTAAATTCTGTGTCTAATTCATCCCAAGTCCATTCTTTAGAAATGATTTTATCATGAATATAATTAGCCACTGAGAAATCGTATATACTTCCAGTTTGTGATATTTGAATGCCAAATATAGGAATTCTTAAACTATGAAACAAGGATTTAATACCGATATAATAATCTCCTTGTTCTATCTTCTTTTTTGCTTTTACCCAAGAGTTAGAAGATATATGAGAGAATGAATGTCTTAAAGATGGTATATTCGGATTCCAATCAAACTTAACATCTTCTTTTAATCTAAACTCTTTTGGTGTGAAGAAAGCTTCTACTGAACTTGAATGATGTTCTTTCAAGTTTTTAAGAAACTGATCCTCAGTCATAACATGAATATTAAAGTCACCAGAATGAATCTCCTGATTAGTGTTTGGTGTATTAGCAATCATAATAAAATCCCAATCGGAATTGTGCGTAGTGGTACCATAGACTTGGCTACCAAACACATAAATATTTTTTACACGACTTGAATGTATTTTTGATCCTTTAATTACCTCTTCTGCTGTTGGTATCATAATCCCAATTCTTTAAATAAATCATCACGTTGTCTTGATATCTCTTCAAAATTACTATAAGGAATATAAGATGATATTTTTTTATCATCAGTTATTTTTATTTCAAGAAATCCATAATAATTAACTCTACTATCCTCAACAAGATATTGTTTATCAATTGTTAAGAATCCATCACTTTCTTTTATACACTTTACAAATAAACCAGTTTCTATTTTCATCATAGGTCTTAATCTATGTTGTAATTCTGTGATTAATGATTTTATATTACACTTTCTTAAATCAAAATCTTGTTCTTTTGTGAATCCTATAAACATTTCAATAAAATCTTGAGTCTTTTTCAACTCTCTCGAATATAATTTAGGCTTTTCAAGTTTTTTAAAGTACATCCATGATTTAAAATATACATCTGAAAATTCTATATTATTCTGAATAAAATAATTTAAGATAATTGGTTCAGCTCTTTCTAATCCAGCACAATAGGATTGATTATTACTTTTCGTATATCTACGGTTCGTTTTAGAATCATTAAAAACTTTAATGAAATCCTCATGAGTTTTTTTCAAGAATATACTCTTGGCTTTACCACCATAAGATAGTTCAGAAACCATTTTCTTAACATCCCTGTATGTAATCTTATCATCATATATAAGTTTTTGATTACCCACATTTGGTAAGTTCTTTATATACGATATAAGATTGACATATTGATCAAGTCCAACACCATTGAGTGTATCTCTTGTCACCTTATCGTCTTCATAATCTTGAAGAATAGGAAATTCCTGCTTAACCTCTTGAAGGAGTTGTAGATTATATTTTAGAGTATCGAGATTTAATATCATACCCAAATATAATAAAATTATTTATAATAAAATAATTTATCTATTCTTAAACCCATCAAATTTCAAAATTATTCTACTTGACTTATTTATATTAGTAGATTTATTTTTAAAATTCTCATTAGTATCTTGTCCTTTGAATTCAATACCTTTAGTATCATACTCAACTGCCTTACCTTGTTCAAAAGATTCTACTTTATCTTTAAGATTATCAACAAACTCACGAGCCACTCTTTTCATAACATCTGTGTATTTATCAGTTTCATATGCAACCATCGTAGCATCTTTATTATACTTCAAGAATCCCCAACCTTGAATATTTGTAATAGAAGGGTGACCACCAGAGTTTCTAGTTATTAGTTCCCAAACTGATATTTTATAAGATTTCAATATAGAAAATTGTTCAGTACTCAAATTATCATAAACTGTATTCATTGAATCTTTCAATTCCTGGTTATTTATATCCACAACTTTACCATCTTTATAAGTACAATCACCGTAAAATGCCTCAAGATCTGAGTATTTAAATCCAACACCTACATAACCTGGTCCTTCTTCTTTTTGCATCTTTTTCCAGTCTTGAGATGTTTCAAACTCTTTCTTTATACAATCCAAAGAAACAAGAATCTTTGTTAATATTGGTTGATGTTTAGCAATAACCTCTTTTGCAATCTCACCTAAATTAATATCTTTAAGCTTCTTTTCTTTAAATGGATTACAACTTACTTGTATAAGGCCCATTGCCCATATTATACAAATAAAATTAGCATCTGGGAAGTTTTTAAATGGCACATATCTATCATATGAACCAGGTTGCATCATATTACCACCACCATATTGTATAATAATTTTGTGTTTATCATCATAATGAACACCTTTTCCAACCTTAGCACCTTTTACAGATGAAAGTAATTTATGCTTACTACTATTAGGATCAAATTCACTAACATCTCCTGTATCTGGATCTTCAATGAATCTATAATTCTTCATTCTTTCAATATAATTAGTAAGGTTTTGCATAAGAACTTCTGGTTTAGCTAAAACACCAGCTCTATCCGACACACGAGCATTATTAATATAATGTCTAATATTATTAAACATTGAATATAAAGATGGACTGCAATCTAAAACCATACATTCAAGAATATTTCTATTAATGTGATCTTTTTTACCATCCATGCTTTTAATACTAATTCTTTTATTCTTATATGCTAATAATAATCTATTAACAACAAATCCCATCATAAATCTATTCTTCTCACCAGATAATTCTCTCTTAAATTTAAATATAGAATTTTGAACATCTTCAGGAGTTATATTATTTGCTATGAAATTAGCAGAGTCAACAGTTCTAATTAATTCAACATCACCTGGTGTAAATACATCCGAGTAAGAAATCTCACCGGATATTATTTCAACATTTGAACGAGCTGGTTTGAAATAAGTTCCTTGTGTATCACCAGCACCTACTTGCTTATCGTGGTGGTCAGATTGTATTTTAAACATTGGTTTTCCGTGGGCAAAATCAACTAGAACTTTTAGTGTATCCGGGTTACCTTTTTTTATAGCAAATTCCATAGATCCATATTGTATAATATGAGCATCAACTGTTTCTATATCATAATAAGTCTTTAGAAATGACTTCATAGCCAAAGCCGAAGCAACTCCATCTAAATCTTTATGTAGCCATATTTCACAGGTTTTATACCCGGATATTATACTTTTTAGATTTCTCAATCCAACTTCTTCATTTAGGAAATGATTATAATTTTTTACCATAAAGTTACATTAATTAATTTTTATCATAAAGTTATATATTAATTAATTTTTTTATAAATAATTAATATACCAACAGGGTCATTATGAAAATAATATATATAGTGTATGATAGTTAATATATGGAGACCAAAAACAAAATTTATAAATAATAAACAGATAGTAATATATTATTATTTGTGTAAAATAGAAGAGATATATAAAAAGGGATCAACTGGACTAAAGGTCATTTGGAAATGTGATAATTCAAAATGTAAATTTCCAAATAAATTACATTCTATATCAAGATATCATCTAAATATAAATAGATCCAAAAATATGCATGAAGATTTACAGATATGTAGATCATGTCAAACTTCAGGTGATAAAAATCCAAAATATGGAGACAATAGAACATGGTGTGAATTAATGGGATTGGAAAGATCAAAAAAAATGAAAAATATTTATAGAGAAAAATTTACAGGAAATAAAAATCCTTCAAAAAAAGATGAAGTTAAGATAAAAAAAAATCAAATAATTATAAATTTTAATAATTTATATGAATTTGCTAAAAATAAGGGGTTTAAATTAAATTTATTATTTGGAGAAAATAAAAATGCCAAATTAAATTTGACATGTACCAATAATCACACATTTGATATTAATTATCACTCACTACATAGAGGACAAGGATGTAAGTTTTGCTATTATGAATCACTTAAAATAGATTCTAAAGATATTGAGAAATTTGAAAAATACTCTAAAAAAATTAGATATTCGGTAAGAACTACTTTTAGAAAATATTCAGACTTAATAGATCCAGGTAATTTAAAAAATACAGATAAAGAAAACTATCATATAGATCATATATACTCTATATATGATGGATTTAAAAATAATATAGATCCAAATATTATTTCATCATATATTAACTTAAAAGTTATTAAAAAGTCCGAAAACTTATCAAAAGGAAAAAGATCGGAAATGACTAAAGAAGAATTATTGGAAAGGTATTCAAAGATTTGTATATAATTTACTATTTTTTGTATATATTAAAAATATTATTGAATTAACCTCAACATAGACCTTAACCAATTCTAAATCATAATAGTCTAGTCTAGATACTATTTCAGATTGTCTTTCTAAAAAATCATCCGAATTAATATATTGACTTAATTGATAAGGACTTGTTTTATCTAAAGATGTTAATCTAACTTGTATGTATGGTTTGAATCCTAACTTTATATCTTGGTTAGTAACTTTAGTATCAAGTACATTAAATTGGTGTAATTTCTTACCAAATGTTACTATTATTTGAAAATCATCAATGAAATCGCTAAATGTTTCTTTAATGTCATCTCTATTAACATTCCAAACTTCTTCCCTACCTTCAAAATATTTTAAGTAGTTCATTTTTTATATGTGTCTATAATTCCTTTTTTATCACCTTTACTTTCAGAATCAAATCTAGTATCAAAGAAGTTATCTTGACTATCAACAATTTTTGTTTCAGAAGAAATTGTTGCATATGGTCCTAATTCGCCACTTCTAAATACACCACCAGACATATCTCCATTTAAGAATCCACTCATAAAATAACAATCAACTAATGATGTAGTTTCTACTCTACAGCTTAGAATCTTTGATGAACTAACATCAGAAGCTTCTATTTTAGATCTAGAAATTTGTGTCTTAGAAATCTCACATCCATAAAAATTACAATTTTCAAAAATACCATCTGATACAGTACAATTAACAAATTCGATATTTTTTATCGTCATTGTAGATTTAACTTGAGCATCAATTATCTCTAACTTTTGAGTCAAGGTGACATAATTCAAAATACAATCTTTTAAATTATCAGATGATTCAATTAGATCCCAAAGTTTTTCATAAATAGTGGTGAAGTAAGAACTAACAAGTTCATACATATTATTTTGATCTATTTGTATCTGTATAGTTGGATATTGAACAATAAAATTATCATATTTAGAAAAAGATTTAAATTTATCAATATTAGATTCTAAATATTTCTCTAAATTATTACAATCATTTTCATTAAATGAAGCATCAATTGAATTATAAGAATCTAGAATAAATCTATCGAGAAAATAAACTAAATTTCCAATAGACTTCTCATAGTCTTGACCACCAATATATCTATATTCTATTCTTTGAGTTTCTTTATTATTATTGATATTTAAAAAGTTAATACCATAGTACTTATCTTCTGGTAAGTGTAGAGAATTTCTTATAGAGTCAATTGGAATATTAAAGAAGTCATATCCTTTAAATGGTATTATACTTTTAACTGATTTGGCGTATATGTTCCCCTTTCTTGAAGGATAAAATGAATAAATTTCTTCTTCATTTGTATTTAGAATTAATTTTAAAACATTTAGATCATTTAGATTTTTATCACCAAAAAATGATAAATTAAAATGTATTGAAGATTTCTCATTTGTATATCCATAATTTTCAATAAATTTTGAAATCTTAACTAAGAAAAACTTAGCATCATTATACTCCATAGGTCCAGTAACTAACTCAACCATGTTCGAACCACCTGATAAATCGGGTTCTATTTTAAAATTTTTATCATCTGGTGTAAAATCTGAATGATAATGTCTAAACCCGTGAACTCTAACAGGTGATAATTCCTTATTTAACATCTCAAGAGTTTTATAAAATGATAGATCTTTCATATAGAATTCGAACTCAAATCCCACTTTGGCTTGTCTCAAGACGCCATACTCATGTATAAATTTCTCTGAATATTTTCTCATGTTGTATATATTAAAATTTATGTGTTAATAATAAACCAACACATCAAAAATACTTCTTTATTGCAATATAAATTTATTATGAAGCAATATGTGATAATATATATAACAAATATGAATTTAAAATTAATATTTGTTTATGGATATAGACATTAATAAGATGAATTTTTTTTGTGTCTATGTTCGAACTAGGAAGAAGTTTGATAAGTTTATCAAAGTGAATAAGATAAAGAACAAATACATAATCGATATTAAAAAGATTATCGAAGAAGAAGAAGCTAACTTCAGTATTGATAAAACGTATTTAAAAATACTTATATTCAATAAAATACAACAAGCAATAGAAAGAAAAAAAGACATTTATTATATTCCGGATTTTGAATCCGAATTTTCTATTGAAAAATTATTAAATTTAAAAAAAATACTTGGAAGTAATAGTTTTAATGTGTTAGTATTTTATAACGAATTTAGAAAAAGCCAAGAAATTATAGATGATTTGTTTATGAATTTAAGTAAATTTAGTAATTCTCAGATAATAAGAGATTACTAATAATTAAATATATAAAATAAATAAATATATTTGTAATGAGTAGATATACGGCGTCACCATTCGGAATTGTTCCAGAATATACTGCAGATTTAAGGAATTTCAGATATAAACCGCCTGGCCCAGGAATGACGGGTACACAATCATCAATACCACAAGAGTCAATATTTTCATCTTCACATACTATTGATAGGGAGAATGGTAAAAATGACCAGCTTCCAATTAATTACAGTCCAAAATTACACGAAGATGAAGGATACGATTTAACTACTACTAATATTATAGAACGACTTTCAGAAAAGGGTAATGAATCGCTGAGATTAAAATATGCTGATTTTGCATATTGTAGAGACTTTGGAGTTTATCCAAACAATAGATTAGTTATATGTAGAAAATTTGGTGGTCCAGTTAGTGATGATTTGACCGCAACTGGTGTTCCGGCCTTAGCTACAGTAGTAAGTTGGTTCGATGAGACATCACTTCCAGTTGCAATTGATTTCGGAATTGATTGGACGGATGCTGAGGGTAGTTTTAGAGGTGTTCTAAACAATATGGGTAAAGATATAGGTCTAAGTAAAATTGGTATCGAACTTGGTGATGTTGCCACTAAAGGATTTAACTTTATGCCGCTACCTGGTATTTTCGAACCATTTACTAAGAAAATTATCAATTCTATTTTTGGACCTAATACTGTAAATGAAAGAACCGTTTCCGGTGCTCCAAATCTAATTAAAGAAGCTAAACAAAGAAAATTGATTGCAGATGATCAGACTGGATCAGGTCTTATCGGTAAGATTACCGTTAGTGTTAAGTGTTCTTGGGAACAGAAATTTATAATGGGTCAAGATCCAACTCATGTCTATTTTGATCTACTTAGAACTATACTCCACTTCGGTGGTGAAGACGGAACTTTTTATGCTGGTGGTAATACAACAGCAATTGTAAAAAGATTTTTAGATATTTTGAAAGACCCTGCTAAGTTTATACAAGATATATTAGCAGGGATTCAGGCGGCAATAGGAAAGCTTCTGGCTGATGTTGAAAAATTTATAACTAAATTTTTTGACGATACAAAGATAGCGGATAATACGGCTAAGGAGTACACGGATGACGAAGACGGACGAAAAGCAAAAAAGGCGGATGAAGATGCGAAAAAACTTAGAGAAACAGAAAAAAGGAATTTCGATAACGCAGGTATAGAAAACAATAAAAGAGAAGCAAAGTCTTATTTGGGTAATTTACTTAAAATCGGAACTTCCGGTATAGGAGATAAATATAAACACGTTTTATTGGGAATATCAAGTGCACTTACAGGAGCTCCATCAACACCTTGGCATGTCACAATTGGCAATCCATTGAAACCTATATTTTCTTGTGGGGATTTATGGGCCAGTAGTATAAAATTAACACTCGGACCTACTTTGGCATTCAATGATCTACCATCAACTATAGATATTGAATTCACACTTACTAGTGGTAGAACTTATGGAATCGGAGAGATATTTAGAAAACTGACAACAGGTGATGTAAGAATAACGAGTAAATCCGCACCATCTTTCTATAATGACGAGGGAGTAATTGAAGAAGTTAAACCTCAAGGTAGCGGATCTCCTACTACTGATAACAAAGATGAACAAATAACAGATGGTTCACAACCTTACGAAATTAACTCAAAATCAAAAGTCGATTCAGTTAATGCTGTTGGTCCAGTTTCAACTAATTCTGCTCAAGTTAATCCGGATACTAACTCTAGTCCTATTATTCAGACACCTATACAATCAGGTGCACAAGGAGGTGCACAATCGGGTGTACAAGGAGTTGCACAAGGAGTACAAGGAGCTGCACAAGGTACACAAGGAAGCACATTCGCAGAGCGTGTTGAAAAAACGAAAAAAGAAGAAGCTGAGGAGAATAGATTGAATGGAATAACTACACCGGTTGAGGAACCAGCACAAACATGGGTGCCTGGTAAATCACAAGGTGGCGGATCTAGAAATCAACAGAATATTCGAATTTCGTATAGTGTTGTGAATGGTACTTCTCCGGGTACTTTTATAGCAAAATGGGATCTTGCAGATACTGTATATACGGGACTTTTCGCAAGGACAGGAGGACAGGGTGAGGCAACATTTAATACTGTATCAGAAGCTATAGAAGCAGGTACTAAAAATCGCGATTCAGAATTTCTTAAGGCCTTAGCAAATAATGGACTGACACCTATTTAACACTAGTGGTGAGATGGGATTCAGTATTATTAGCCTAGTAAATAATGGACTGACAAAAATTTAATAATAAAAATGGAATTATATGATATAGATAATTTAGTAAAGAATGATGAAAGTGGTGATTTCTATGATCTTTTTCAAATTTTTTTCAAAAATAATAATGATGTTAACTTCAAATTATATACAGTCCAGAGAGGAGAAGAAATGCGAATGGATTTAGTCTCACAATCAATATATAATGATACTAAATATGTAGATTTTTTGTGCAATTTAAATAGAATTTTAAATCCTTTAAATATTAAAATAGGTGATATTATGCTTTATGTAGATGTGACTAATATTGAAGTGTTCCGAGTAAAACCAGTAACAAAAACCATACAACAAGCAATTGCTAAATCCAATAGAGGCACTCAACAAGATAAATCTCGTCAAGACTATATTGAAAATAATTTATCTTTACCACCAAATGTTCTCGAAAGACCATCAGAACAGGTATTGATAAAAGGATCTGTTATCAGGTTAGGAAACGGACTATTTGAATAAATGTAATAAATATTATGGCTAAACTTACAGGCACTCTAAGAGAAAGTATTCTTAGTACACTCGATGGTAAAAATAGATACGGAAAAATAAAAGGTAGTACGCCTTATGATGAAGTTCTTAGTTACGTAAAAAAAGTAGAGGGAGGATATTCTCATCCAATACACTTTTATGAAACAACGGTCGTAAGAGGGGGAAAAAACACTATATCAGGTAGTAGTGGAGAAACAATGTTTGGTGAGGATAGAGCAGCAGGACAGACAGAGAAAAATACTGATTTCGGAAAACAGATGTGGGCACTGATCGATACGTGGAGTGGTCTCGGTCCATGGGCCGCTAAAAATAGAGATCCAATATTGGGACTTGCTAAAAATTTCCCAAAAGCGGATTTAAAATATATCTGGGATAATAGAGCACGTTTGAAGTACCCAATTCATGGTGGATATCCACCAGAGCCATTGAAGGGAAAAATAGCGGATCTCGCTAAAAAACATGTGAGACAGAGGTACGACGATTCTCTCGCAAAGTATTTTCGTCCAGATTTAATCTCTATTATAAATAAGGATGGTAGATTAATTTATTTTTTTCTAAGACTAAGATTTAATGGTCCTGCGTACTTCCAGGCAGCCGCGCCAGTTCTTACTGATTATTATAGAAAGAATCCGAATGCGACTATGGAGGAATTGGTAGATGTTTGTTTAGAGTGGAAGTGGGCGTATGCTTCTACATTGGACGATGGTACAACTACAGGGACCGATTCTAGATACGTAATTAAACTAGACACAATGAAAGCAGCTGAGTATTTCGGATGGCCAAGAACACCTAATCAATCACTACCAGCGTCAACTACAACTCCAAATACTGCAGGAGCTGCAGCACCTACATCACCTGCAGCTCCTGCAGGTAATTCTCAAACTACAGATCCGATCGCTCAAGATAAGAAGTCTGGAGATACAGATGATTCGACTCCGAAAGAACCAACAGGACCTATAACCCAAATAAAAAGGTTATTTAAACCAACCATAAGACCAATAGATGTAGAATTAGATATGGAAGCTGAGAGTTTCCAAAATAAAAAAATAATAGCCTCAACCCTTGGTTATACTCCATTAATTTTTTATAATGGTGTTGATATAAAAGCCACTGATATCAGTTCATTCAAATTATATCATGAAGGTATGTTACCAAAAGTCGAGTGTGTTATCTCAGATACATATGGTGTTTTTAAGAAAACTGGTATTCCTGGCGATGATACAAAGATATCTATTTTCATAAATTCAAAAAGTAGAATTTTAGCATCACTTAGAATGGATTTCAAAGTTCTTGAATTTGCGGAGATATCACCAGGAAAATATAGAGTATCAGCTGTAATAGATATACCAAAGATGTATATTAGAAAATATACAAATTTTTCGGGTAAAACTTCATTCGAAGCTCTTCAAGACTTAGCAAGGGAATTAGGACTTGGATTCTGTACAAATATTACTAATACTAATGATAGGCAAAACTGGATAAATTCTGGTAATACTGCTCGAGACTTCATGTATAATATAACAAAGTACTCATATATTTCAGATACGTCATTTCAAGTTTGTTATGTTGATTATTACTATAATCTTTGTTTTGTTGATATATCAAGAGAGTTCGAAAGAGACGTAAGTAATGATGTTGGAGTATCTTGTGTTGGTTTCGACTCAGTAACAGGTACTGATAAAAAAAATGATGACAAGATTGAATCCTTAATATTAACAAATGAGCGTAATCTAAGTCTTAGTTCGGGATATATTGATAAGTATAAAGTTACAAATAATTCTACCACAGTATCCTTGAGAAAAGCTTACAGAGATGATGTTAAGTATTTGGATATACAAAAAAAAGAAATTCTATACTTTACGGTTGATTCACAAAGTGGTGATCCGAGTAAATCATTGATATTAAAAGCTAGCTCTGGTGATGATGAATTCTTCAAAGAAAATACTAAAAGTACGTACGGTGGCAAATTAGATGCTAATACAGATGGTAGTGGAAATGCACACTCTAATTCATCATATACAGCAGTTAATAATCAGAGAAATATTACAGATTTTGCGAAATTAAACGCATTAATGTATTTACCAAATTGTAACTTAAACCTATATCCATATAGGAAAGTTAAGGTTCATATTATGAACCAAAAACAAACACCAGATGATGGTCTAATATCAACTAGATTGACTGGAGATTGGTTAATTTCTGGTATTGAATTTAGTCTTAGTCAAGGTAAATTTACACAAATACTAACTTGTTTGAAAAGAGAATTGAGTTTGACAAAAGAAGAGCAAGATAGTCAACAAGTAAATAGAAATCAAGACCAAAACAACTTTAAAACTGATCGAAATCCTGAACCAATTCTTCCTAATAGTGTATATAGAGTAGGAGAAATTTATACAGTTAAAGATGCTAAAGGACTCGAATATAAAATGACAGTTGAGGCGATTTCTACAGATGGTAAAGAAATTACAGCTTCAGTTGATACAAGAAGTACAATAAAATAATAAAATAATAGATGGCCAGACTTTATGTAATACAAATAAAACTTGAATCATATATTGGATTTAAATATGATAGTTATGAAGATAGTGATGGTAACTATTTAAATGAAATTATACAAGGCAATATTCAGAAAGATATAACTGGACCTTTTGTTTCTGGATTTAGTAGATTTCCGACCTATAGTAGTGGAAATTCATCAAGCTCTGAATTGGTTATAGATGTTGATAAATTATCAGAAGAAAACAAAGGATTAATCGATTCAGGATTGAGTCCTTTGACAACCCAGAATATAATTAATCAGGTCAAAGATATAATAAAGAAGGAATTTCAAAATTTTTCAGCACCATTTAAAATCGAATCTGATGAATCGAATGCTGGTGTTAATAATTATTCTGGAGCAAATGCGGGTGGATGGAAGTTGAATGTAATTTTAGGAAATGAACCACCAGATCCTGCTCCAGTAGCACCCACAGTACAACCTGTGGCTAATCAGGTCGTGACACCGACTCCTCCTTCTGAACCGGCACCTGCACCGCCACCACCTGGTAAACTTTATAACAGTATTATTTTCAATGTAGAAAAAAATAATATTTTAGTACCAACACAAAATACATTTGATTTAGGTGAACTTACCATAGTTAAGCGTGACTATGCACCGACTGTTCCTGTAAGTGATAATACAGCACCTACTAATATTGGTGAATTCTCAAATATGGCACCTGCTGATGTTCCACCTACCGCACCATCTGGTAAGTCATCACCAAGTGGATTCACAATAAAGGGAAGCTCTTTCAGGGTGGCTAATCGAAAACCTACACAGATAGTAATACACTACACTGCAGGTTGGCAAATAACCGATAATAATAAAGCCACTGTAGATTTTCTCCAATCGAGAGAAGGAGGAAGCGGACTTACCTACCACTTTATAATAGCAGTTGATGGTCATATAGAGAATTTGGTGGATCCTAAGAATGTGGCTTTTCATGCGAAAGGTGCTAATGCAAATAGTATCGGTATATCACTTGCTAGTTTAGGAACCACATTGCATTCTAAAAACACTATAACATCTGCTGATGAAGAGGTTAACAAGTTGAGAAGAAAAAACAACTTATATAAATTAGCTGAGAATCATGCAGAATTAGTTGATTTCAATGAGAGAAAAAGCCCTTATAAGAGTATAAAATTTGGTCAGGAAGTATCAGATGCTCAATTAAGATCACTTTCATCACTTCTTAAAAAACTCAGACAAGATTTTCCAACAATACCCGCTTGGAATGGATTAACACAGGACAAATTTGACCTGATGTTTCCGAAAAGTGGAACCACATATCAATCTGATAAACCTGGACTTTATAGTCACTGTTCGATCACTACTCAAAAGGCAGATGCACTTCCAACACCGAGATTGATAAAGTTTCTCAAACAAATAAGATTTTAATTGATTTAATAATCTTAATATATACAATATGAAATGGATTAAACAATTTAAAGAATTTAAAGAATCACTTCAAATTGACTTGACATTCAATTCAATAGATATAATGGAATCTTTGAATATCTGGCAAGATATTTTATTGAAATCAATTTCAGCTGAGCCAGTTGATATATTTGATACATTAAAGTTATCAAATGATTTAAAAAGTAAATTAGATTTGGATACTTTATCCGATTTAGTAGAATTTTTAAATTCATTATCATCAATCGGATTGAAAAAGTCACCTCTACAAAATACAACAGACTATCAAACATTTTTGAATAAGCCGTGTAAATTTATGTTTATATATGACTTCAATGCTAATGAATTAGAGAATCCGGAATATTTAGCTTTTCAAAGTTGGAATGATACTCTAAAAAAATGGGATGAAACTAAATTATTTAAAGTAAAAGATGATGTTAAAAAATTCTATGATAAATTAACGAGTAAAACTATTGAAATTGTGGATGGTTCGGAAAATTATATCTACTCCACTTCAAATGGTAACGATTGGGAGTTACAAAACATAGATAAAGAGAATGATATCTATACTAAAATTCTAAGAAAAGAAGAATTGCAAAAGATTCTAGATGAAAGTAAAATTACCTTAAATATTATTTAATTTATTCTCAATAAAACTAAGTACAATTTTTAGTTTATCGTCTTCACTACTAGATTTCAACCACTTAAAAGTATAAGTGGATTCTAAAAATGAAATTTGTGATTTATAATTTACAATTTTATCTTTTACTTGTTCTAGAATAGATTCAGTCCACTCGAATTCAATCATTAATTCGGATGAAACTTTATATAGAGTCACTAAGTCATTTGCCTCATAGGCACTAGTTGCTTCTAAATATAACTCATTTAATTTAGGATTCTTAATTTTATCTGGATGAGTCGATTTTACAATTTTTCGATATATCTTCTTAACATCAGAATCAATTGTTGGCTTACTTAAAACATCGAATTCAATATCATCTATATTTGGTTCAATTTTAGAACTATTAATAAATGTATTACTAGTTCTATCTCTATAAATACTTCTTAACTCTGGATATCTATCCAGAATAGTTTCAACAGAATCTAAAAAAACATTATTATATTCTCTGATTATTTCTGATTGATATAAATAATCAGATTCAATAAATTGTAGTTCTTTAATTAGCCTTTGAAATTCAAGTGACTTTAGTCTAGACATCTATATTGATATTAAAATAGTGTATTATTGTTTTAATATATAATGAAATAGATTTAACTAAATGGAAAAAATGTCACTTTACGAACTTTATAGAATTCTTGAAAATGTTAGATCATCTGATTATAAATTTGAAACAATAGAATATATTGAAAATATTATTTCAGAAAAGGAAAGAGTTCTTGAAGATACATCAGCAACTGGTGGTCCCGCTGGATCAGCCGGTGCGGCATCGGTTGGATATGGTGGAGGAGGAGTTTCAATGGGTAATGCGACAACTGCTGGAATGGGTGGTGTAGTGTCTTCACAACCATCAGCGTTTCCAGGTGCTCTTAATGGTGTTGCTTGGGCATCTGGTGGTGGAACAAAAGGATCTGGTGACATATCTATACCTTATAATCCTAGTGGTGCAAATAGAATGTTTCAAAAATTACCAGTTATGGGAAAGAATCATAAATCACAAACCGGTAAAAAATCTAGACAAAAACCTTTAAACATAAAATCTCTTAAAGATATTATGGCAAATAAAGGAAAATCTTCTGGTAAAATAATGAACTTCAATGACTTTGATAAAAAAGATGTTACTACAAAAGTAACCAAGGTTAAAGAATAAAAATTAACTAATCAATTATGAGTAAAATAACAACTACTGGTAAAAAAGGAATAGATTTAATTAAATCATTTGAAGGTTTTTATGCTAAACCATACATGTGCCCAGCTTCTGTGCCTACAATTGGATATGGAACAACTAGATATCCTAATGGAAATAAAGTTACATTAAAAGATGTATCAATAACAGAACAACAAGGAGTTGAATACTTAATGGATGATTTGAAAACATTTGAAAAATATGTAGATTCTTATTGTAGAGATGATGTAAATCAAAATCAGTTTGATGCTTTAGTATCATTTTGTTACAATCTAGGACCAAATAATTTAAAATCATCTACTTTACTTAAAAAGGTGAATTTGAACCCTTCTGATCCAAGTATTTTAAATGAATTCCTTAAATGGAATAAAGGTGGTGGGAAAGTATTAAAAGGATTAACTAAACGTAGGCAAGCTGAATCTAACTTGTACTTCTCTTAATAAACATTTTATCATTTATTTAATATACCATGTAAATAAAATTTAAATACGTGTTAGATAAACAGGAAAAATTAATTATTGTTGGTTCTAGTGGATCGGGTAAAGATTACCTACTAAGAGAACTAGATAAACAAGGATTAAAAATATCTATTAAAGTCACATCAAGGCCCCAAAGACAAAATGAAATAGATGGTGTTAATTATCATTTTAAGAAATTAGAAGATTTTAATAATTTAGATCTAATAGTCAGTCAAGACTTTTATAATGATAAGAAAGAACTTTGGAAATATGGAATCTTAAAAGAAGATTTTAATAACTCACAAGCTTTTATAATGACACCCGGAGAAATATCACAGATAGATGAAATAACTAGAAAAGGATGTTTTGTTGTTTATCTGGATATAGATAGAAGTATTAGGGAAAAAAGAATTATTAAAAGAAATGATAATAATGATTCAGTGATGAGAAGACTAGATGCTGATGATATAGATTTTTTAGGATTTAAAGATTACGATTTAAAAATAACTGACCCCGAATTTGACGTTGAATCGATTATAAGCCTAATGAATTAAGGTTCAGTTATCTTTTTATTACCATCCGTTATAGATAATCCTTTTAATTGACCATTTATAGAGTTACAAACATTCTCAGAACTTGAAATTAAATTTTCTAAAACAGAAAGTATAATATTCAATATTGAATACATCTTTAAAAAGTTTTTATCACTCTCATAAAATTGTGAATTAGATATACTCTCAATTAAATCGATTGTTAGTGTAATTGTATCATTATTTTTTGCTTTCATTTTCATAATGATGATTTTAGGAATACCCATTTCCTCACATTCTCTCTCATAATCATATACTATTTTATTGATTAAATCCAATAGACTTTTCCAAAGCTGAGACTGATCCATACTTTGATATGTTTTACTTTGAACGAATTCATTTAAGTCCCTTTTATAACATTTTAAAAATGTTGCTAGGTATTTTTTAAAAACAAATGTTCTATATTCAGTGGAAAATTGAAATGTTGGTACTCTGGAATATGTCCAGAAGTCTATGTAGTTAAAAATATCGTGATTTATAATATCAGATTCGACAATTTCTTTAGAAGGTGATTCCTTCACTTTCTTTTTTAGGAAAAATTCAATAAATTTATCTGTTATTTTTGACCAAATTTCTACAAAATACTTTGACTTAAAAATACTTAGCATAGTTATAAGAATAAAGCCTATTAAAGCTCCAACCCATCCTTTATTTTGCATCATCTCAATAATTTCTTTCTCCATACAGAATATATATTAATTTAAAATTCTTTATTATTTATGAAAGATTAAAAAACAAAGAATCCCTAGATTCACTACATCTAGGGATTTAACTTTGTGACACCTGTGGGGATAGCGATCCCACCGAGTCCATAACTTAGCGGTCCTAAGTCATATCTTAAATATTTTTTACTATGTATATATTAGTGAGTAGATATATGAAATTAATATATAACAAAAATAATATTATTTTATGGACATCCGTTATAACATCAATAGAATTCATTCTGTTTTAAATGAATCATTTGCAAATGTTGAAATATCTGAAAAATCATCACTAAAGTTTGGAAAATACTTTGAAATTAGTATTAAAGAATCAAAAGAGGTTAAAATGATAATTCCATTCAAAAATATTGATAACGTTAATAATTTCGAATTTTACTATTTATCAAATCCAATAAATGAAAACTCAAATTTAGTAACTCGAAATAGTAATGCAGATTCGATATCCAAAATTATAGAAGATATTCTATTAAATGATAGATTTGATAAGGACTATTTAAAAAATTAATTTATAGATGGCTACTTTTACTGAAATTACTTTCAAAAATATAAAAAATCAAATTGATAGATTTTTACAAGAGGAACATAATAAAGCAAGTATATTATTTTCACCTGCATCTCCATATGGTCAAATTCTTAGTGTTATTCAGAATTTACACCAATTGTCTTTTCTATATTTGAAAAATTCAATAAATCAATTTGATTTAAGTGATCCTAACTCTAACAATCGTACAGTGATTCAAAATGCTGCTCTACTTGCTGGTCATATACCAGGTAGAGGTATTTCAGCAACTGGTAATCTAAAATTGACTGTAAAGTCCGGAATCGATCTTGAAAAAGAACTTAAAGGTGGTAGAGTCACATTTAATAATCGAGTTTTATTAAAAAATAAAACTAATTCACTAGATTATTCACTCTATCTAGGACAAGAAAAGGTAACTTATTTAGTAAATCCATCAACTAGAATATTTCTACCGATAATTCAAGGTAGATATAAAACTACAAACTTTACCGGAAGTGGATCCATAAATCAAACTTACCAAGTAACACAGTCTGGTATACAAGATATTGAAAATTTTAATGTCGAAGTTTTAGTAAATGGTAACTTCTGGTCAATCAAAAAACATTTATATGAACTATCACCAAATGAAGAAGGATGTGTTGTTAGAACTGGATTCGATGGGGGGATTGACATAATATTTGGAAATGGAAATTTTGGAGCAATACCACAAATAGGGGCAATAATTGCAGTTACATACATTTTAACAGATGGTGATGATGGAAACATATTTAGAAGAACTTTTAATGATTGGAAGTATGTCGATGATGCGACTGATGGATATGGTAACTCAATTGATGCTAGTAAAATTTTCGATACTGCTATCTATAATGATATAAATTTTGGAGCTAATGGTGAAAGTTATGTTTTTACTAGAAATATTCTACCAATTGCATCTAATAATTTTGTATTAGGCCTTCCACAACAATATGCATATGAGATAAAAAAACTAGGAGTATTTTCTCACGTTAATGCTTATGAAAATGATAATATGGTTTTTATAGTTGCTACTCCTAATATAAAACTATTTAAAAATCAAAATTCTGACTATTTCTCTGTAAATATAAGAGCATTTGAACTAGATAATTATGAAAAATCCAAAATAGATAAATATCTAAAAACTAATGGAAATATACAACTTACAAGAAAATATAGAATTGACTCTCCAAAACTATCTTATTATATAATTAATGTTTTTGTAATAAGATATTCAGACTCAAATGATGATGCAATACAAAGTCAGGTAACTGATGTGGTTTCAGAGTACTTTTTAAATTTCAGTCGTATAGATAGAATACCAAAATCCGATTTAGTTAAAGAGATAGCAATGATTAATGGTATTCATTCTGTTGATGTTCAATTTATATCCAGAAAAAATGAAGATTATCACAGAGAAGAAAATATAAGACAACAAAATAGTAAAGACGCTGCAAGTAATTTCACAACTAACTCGCTCTCTATGCCAAATACCGATATACCTAGTTCAGATATAGAACCTATAAAACAAAATGTAGATTACTCATCAAATAAATTAATTGGATTAGATCCAGTACTTGGTGATATAATATTTGAACCTAGTGAAATTCCAATAATTCGTGGAGGATGGTATGATAGAAATGGAATTTATCTCTCGGATGAAATATCTGGCTCTGGTCTTAAATCAATTAACATTATCAAAAAAGGTGTAGTTGATTCGAAATTAAGAAATAATGTTGTATAAAATAATAAATAATATATGTTACACGATAGACAACAACTTCCACAATTAAGATTTATGAAACATCGACATGATGATTTTAATGATTATCTAGATTATGAGAAAGTTATACTAAAACAATCATTATCAGCATACATGTTTCAAAATGATCTTATGAATACTTGGTTGCTGAACCTACAACCCCTAGTTTCATTGTTTATTGACCAAATGAATGTGATGAGAAATTTTAAAAATTATATGGTCGATAAGTACCATTATAAACATAGTAAATAACTTTGATAAATATATAATTTTCTTAAATATTAAACTTATATACGAAAAGAACTAAAACCATTTTATACTATTAATATATAATAGACAAATCATAAGAGAATTACATGGCAGATAAAAATAAAATATCAGGATTTAAAAAATTTACAGAACTTAAAAGTAAAGAAGATCTAAATGAGGTTGAATTATCAGCTCAACCAAAAACAGATTCTGATATACCAGGTAATCCTAATTTACCAAATACATCAAAAAAAATCGAAAGAATGCCTTCAAGAAAAGGAATTATTCCACAAGACCAAAACGTAGATTTGAATAAACCAATCGGAGAAACAGAAACTAATGAGTCCGATAAGGTTAATTTCTATGGTAAGGTTGCTAAATTTCCAAAAAAAACTAAAGCATCTAAGGCTTATAACTTTTTAGAAAATGTTAAAATCTCTAAGAATTCAATTTGGTATATTCTTATCGAAAAACAAGATAATGAGCTTCAAATGGTTAAGTATAATAACAAGAAAGGATTTGATATGGCTAAATTTGTTTTGGAATTAAAGACGTTCTATATAAAAGAATATTCTAAAAGTCCAAAAATGGTTAAACTAATCGAATCAATTGAGATTGTTGGTAAAGAAGAATTTTCAGCTATTAAAAATATACCAAATGTAGAAGTAGAAAAAGGTAAAAAACTTATTTCTAAAATCACAGAAGACTTAATTAAACTTTTAAGCAAGTAATATACAGATATAGTTTGTTTTTAGTTTATAATAAAAGATTATAAACAAATTAAAAAATGTTTAGTCAGGAGGGTGCATAGGTATATCAGATATATACTAAATGAGATCTTGTGAAATATTAGCTATAGAAGAAAGAGAAAAAAAGATTCTTTTCTTATTGAATCTGGGTTATAGTAAAGAAGAATCAATTAGCAATTTAAAAAAACTATCATCCCCACTATCTGAAATATATTGGATTTATAAAGGACTATCTAAATCCGAGGCACAAGATAAAATATCTAATCTACAAAAGGAGAGATCTCCTAGATGTAAAGAGTATTGGATTAAAAAAGGATTTTCTGAAATTGAATCAGAAGCTAAAGTTTCTATTTATCAAGATAATGTATCTCTGAAAGCTACTTTAAACAAAGGACAAAATATTGAAGATTATAATAAAAAATGTAATAATCGCAAAATCAATAAAGAAAAATACATTTCTTTGTATGGTGAGGAAATTGGTACTGAAAAATGGATGGATAAAAAAGAGAAATCTAAAATAACTCTTTCTAATCTTATAAGAGTACATGGTGAGATAGAGGGACCTAGTAGATGGGATATCTATTTAAAAAAACAAAAATATAGTAATAGTAATGAAGGATTGATTGAAAATCATGGCCAAAAGGGGTATGATTTAATAGAATTTAGAAAAAATTTATATAGTTATAAAATAGATAAATTTATTGAAACAAATGACTATAAATATATTAATAAATTTTATTCTAAATCTTCACAAGATTTTTTTTGGAGTATTTACAATCTATTGCCTCAAAATTTAAAAGATAAATGTTATTTTAAAGAGTTAAATAATGAATTTGTTGTTGCTAAAAATAGACAATGTTATTTATATGATTTTGTTATATCAAATATAAATTTTTGTATAGAATTTAATGGTGATTTTTGGCACGCTAATCCAAAAAATTACATTGAAAGTGATTTAATTTTAAATAAAAAAGCATCTGATATTTGGGAACATGATTCTAAGAAAATTAATTTTTTAAAACTAGAAAGGAATATTGATTGTTTAATTGTTTGGGAGTCTGATTGGAAAATAAATAAACATAATACAATAGAAAATATTTTAAGTATAATAAATAAAAGAATTAAATATGATAACAATAACTGAAAAAGCTCTCGTTAAAATAAAGGAATTACTTGGTGAAAAGATAGAAATTACATTTCTAGAGGTCAAAATTGAATCTTCTGGATGTGCAGGATTGTCGTATAAAATGGACTTTAAAACCACACTGAATTCCGATGATCAAGTATTTGAACATCAAGATTTAAAGGTCGTAACAAATAAAAAATCACTTTTATACCTAATAGGAACTGAATTAGACTATTCAGATGGTCTAAACGGAAAAGGATTTGAATGGAATAATCCATCAGCAACTAGAGTATGTGGTTGTGGTGAAAGCTTTAGCGTATAAAGCATTCCGGAATTTTAATACATAAAAATAAAAAATATGTATTCTCTAGTAAAATACATTTTATTTATTTCACTCTCTATTATTCTTTTTAGCTGTTCTTCTTCTAAATATGAAGCTATACAAAAAGATAAACCACCAACGAAATGCATTGGGGAGATGGGAAGATATAGTGACAGACATTATAACTCCAAAAGATAAACTTATTATTTTTGATTAATATAAAATAGGTGTTTAATAAAAACATATCTAAAAATCAAAATCAAAATAAATGTCTAAAATCGATGTAGTTCTTGGTCTTCAATTTGGAGACGAAGGTAAAGGTAAAATTGTGGATTATTTATCACAAGATTACGATGTAATCGCTAGATTCTCTGGTGGTAACAATGCTGGTCATACTATCTATACCAAATCTGGTGAGAAAATTGTTTTACATTTGATACCATCTGGTATTTTAAATGATTGTATTAACATTATTGGTAATGGTGTTGTTATCAATCCATTCGCTTTAAAAGAAGAAATAGAAATGTTAGAAGCTTTAGGTGTTGATGTTAAATCAAAACTTATTATATCTGACAAATCCCATATACTACTACCAACTCATATTAAATTTGATACCTCATATGAGATACAAAAAGGTAAATCAGCAATCGGTTCAACATTGAAAGGAATCGGACCTTGTTATACTGATAAAATCGCAAGAAAAGGATTTAGAATTAAAGATATCTTCAATGAAGATTTTAAACAAAAAATTAGAACTAAATATTTAGATGATTTGACTTTAATCTCTTATCTAAATCGTTCAAATCTAGACTATTCACAACAAGAGTTAGAAGCATTCTATGATGCCTGTGAGTTCATGAAGAATTACAGAATAGAACAAACAGAGTTTCTTATAAATCAATATTTAGATGAAGGAAAATCAATACTTGCTGAAGGAGCCCAAGCCGCAGGACTTGATGTTGAATTTGGAACTTATCCATATGTCACATCATCACTAACCACAACATCTGGTGTTTGTGTTGGATTGGGTGTGGCTCCAAAAAGAATTGGAACGGTTTATGGTGTCATAAAAGGATACTCAACAAGAGTTGGTAATGGACCATTTACAACTGAACTATTTGATGAGGTTGGAGATTATATTTCTAAAACCGGAAATGAAATCGGAGCAACCACTGGTAGAAAAAGAAGATGTGGTTGGTTAGATTTAGAACAAGTTAAATACTCTTGTATGATATGTGGTGTTGATAAAATTATCATGACTAAATCAGATATTCTTTCAGGATTAGAAGAAGTTAAATTTTATAATGGTGAATATCATTCATTCAAAGGTTGGGGTAAATTAAGTAAAGAAGTTGTTGATAATAACTTCATAAACTATGTAGAATCAATTCAAAATGAATTAAAAACACCAGTATCAATTATTAGTTTTGGAACAAATAGAGATGATATAATGATGTTCTCTAGTGAATTACAGATGTCTTAAATGGAAAATATACTTTATCAGGACGATTGCTTTAACATCTTTCCTAGATTTGAAGATAAATCAATAGATTTGATATTATGTGACTTGCCTTATAATACGACAAGAGCAAAATGGGATATTCAATTAGATTTGAATTTATTATGGGAACATTATAAAAGAATAATTAAAGATAATGGAGCTATTTTATTATTTGCGCAAACACCATTTGATAAAGTTTTAGGTTGCTCAAATTTGGAGTGGTTGAAATATGAATGGATCTGGGAAAAAACACAAGCAACTGGATGGTTAAACGCTAAGAAGATGCCTATGAAATCACATGAGAATATCTTAGTTTTTTATAAAAATCCACCAACCTATAATCCTCAAAAAACTACTGGTCATAAACCGATGCACTCATATACAAAAAGACCAGAGGTTCAGAATAAAACTGAACTATATGGAGAGATGAATCGTGTTATATCAGGAGGTGGTGATACTGATAGATATCCAAGATCTGTTTTGGTTTTTTCATCAGATAAACAGAAAAATAAATTAGATGGAACAATCCACCCAACCCAAAAACCATTAGCACTTTGTGAGTATTTAATCAAAACATATACAAATGAAGGAGATTTAGTTCTAGACAACACTGCTGGTAGTGGAACTACTGGATTAGCAGCTAAAAATACGAATAGGAAATATATTTTAATTGAAAAAGAAGAAAATTGGTGTCAAGTAATTAAAAAAAGAATTCCTGATATCTATGAGTATAAACATTTATAATCTAATTCTATATAAAACTTATGACAAACCAAATTCACAATTTAGATTGTATAGATTTCATGAAAACTCTCACAAATGAGTCCATTGATTTGACAATTACTGACCCACCATACACCATTAATTATTCTTCTTATAGAACAAAGACCAAGATTATTACAAATGATGATAATAAAGATTGGATAGAACCATTTTTTGAAGAATTATCCAGAGTGGTTAAAAAAGGATCACACCTTTATTGTTTCTGTGATTTTGAAATGTCTTCTGATTTTGTTGCTGAGATTAGAAAATATTGGAAAGTTAGAAATCTTCTATGTATTCCAAGAACTATTAAAGGAAATGGTGGAGATAGAATCTTTCAACAACAATTTGAATATGTTATCTTTGCAACTCGTGGTAATAGAACCGAAGGTAGAAAATTCAACCAAACACAAATATTAAAACCATCAGAAACTTATCTTAAAGATAAAAGATATAATGCTAAAGAATGGTTGTATAGATTACCAGATTATTGGTACTGGACAAAAGCATCAGAATTCAATCATGATAGATTACATCCAAATCAAAAAAATGTTGATTGTTTAAAAGATATGATTGCCTTATCATCAAATCCAGGTGAGATTGTTTTTGATCCTTTCTGTGGTAGTGGTTCAACACTCTTAGCCGCTAAACTTTTAGATAGAAAATGGATCGGATGTGAAATTGATGCTAAATATGTTGATGTATCTAATAATAGATTAAAAGTAAAAGAAACGGTTTGAAATATTTCCCTAACATAGACAAATTAAAAAATATTGCAGATATACTTCAATATGATACATTAAATGCTAAGTCTAAAATAGAATATGTAATACATTCATATCTTTTAGAAGACTATAAAGTATTTGATAATAATAAAGATTATTGGATGACCTCAACAATGATTAGTAACTCCTTATTTAATAAGGATTTTTTAAAGTTAATTAAAAAACAAAGTCCTAATTATATCTATTCTCAAATTGATCAAGTAATAGTGTCGGTTTTACTTCAAAGATCATCCGAGCAACCTAAAAAGAGAATAGCAATTGATAGTATGAATCCAGATTTAGTAGATGATGAGCCTTTTAGAGTTGTTTCTGAATAGTTATTTATTAGAATTCTTATACTTATCATAAAGGTGCCATATTGAAACAGCACTACATTCTAAAAGAAAAAAGAATACCTTATCAGTTGGTTCATCATTTGTTAAAAATGTATAAAACACAAATGTAATAATTACAAGAACTTCTAATATTGATATAAATTTCTTCATTACGTTAAAACAAAATACCCGGAGATTGTCCGGGTATAAATATACAAAAAGTTTTTAAACTTCCAAAATTAATATCCGGAACCTGCTCCCCAGATAACATTATTATTTTTAGTTCCTATTCCTAATTTGGAAAAAATAGAATCTCTCATTTCGGTGTCTGTGGATCTAAAGACGATAAACTCATCCGCCAATCCAATATTTTTTTCTAACCATTTTTTCTCATCATCTGTAAGAAGACTTTGATTTTCATTGAATGAGCTGAATTCTTTAATATGTGTTAGTTTATGATCTTTTGCCAAAAACTTCTCACCATCAATATTTTTAGAATTTGGTTCTCTGTGAGATCCTTTCTTTGGTTTTTCAGCCAAATGATCTTCACTTGATAAAGTTGAATTATTTGGTTTTTTAGAAGAAACATGACTTTGCTTCTTCATATCTTTAGACAACTTCTGGTCTTTGTGGTTTACTTGTTTATGAGCCATTTTAAAAAATATATTTTCTTATATATTAAATATATTTTCTCATTTAGCAGAGGAAATATCCATTTAAACTATGGGACTATTATTCTCTTTTATATCAATTTTTCTTATTTTTAATTCTTTAAATATGTCTGATATTGTGCCCTTTGAGCATTTTAATTTTACAGATATCTCTTTTTGTGACATACCATTTGTGTACATATCTAATATTAATGATCTATCAATTTTTTTTCTTAATTCATAATCATTGAAAGACTTCTCAACTATTGTGTCAATATTTTCATTAAAAAATTTAACATCACAATGTTTAATTAGGTGACAATTGACACATAGTAGTTCACAATTTTTAAATTCCTTTATAATTTTCTTTATCATATCATCTTCTATATCAAATCCATCTCTAAATTTATAAGTAATATTACCAATTGTTAATTTTTTATATCTAGTATGATGAAAAGATAGAGATGATGCACATTTATTGTAACCACATTCGAAACAGGAATTGCTACCATATAATTCTAACAAATTTATTTTGGCCTTTCTATTCCAACTATCTATATTAATATTATGATGTAGTTCACGATGACAATTATGACATAACAAATCACATTTTTTTATTTCCTTTTCTATCTCTGACCATCGGTACTCTTTCATTTCAGATAATTTATATTCCTTATTTGATTTATGATGGAATGTCAACTTAAAAAAATTATCCTCACCACAACTCATACACTTCCCTCCTAGATATCTTATAGCTTTTAATTTTTTAGCATATTTATTTATTTTTGAATTTATAACTTTAAATTTCATTAGCTCGACTTTTATTTTTAAGTATATATTAAAAATAAAAGTCGAATTTAGCGGAAGCGGTGAGTGCCGACCTCACTCGCCGGTGTTTAACCGACCTATCACGTTAGCAATGTGACCCCTTTGCCATCATTGGGTACGCTTCCTATTGGTGGAGGTAGAGGGAATCCAACCCACACATCGGAATTTCACCGATCTAGGCGTTTTCAAGACGCTGTACCTCTGTCCATTGGGTACCTCCAAATTTGAGGAGAGTCAGGGATTCGAACCCTGGGATCCCGAAGGACCTCCGGTTTTCAAGACCGGTGCAATAAGCCAGACTCTGCCAACTCTCCATATCTTCGGTGTCATTCGCCTATTATGATACTATGTGTAGCTATTTCACACGGTGGGATTCGAACCCACATCTACCGATTTGACCTCTCGGTGGGATTCGAACCCACATTTTCATCCGTTATGCGTCTCTTGTTTCGAAGACAAGGCCATTACGAGAGGTTATAAAATAAAAAATCCTCGAACTTTTTCAAATTCGAGGATTTCGTGTATCTTTAGTTTTAGCAATACATTACCATCTTCGAATTTTATTCGAACTGCGACTTGACGACGATGATGATGTAGTGTTCATAACTTTCATATTATTTATATATTACAAATATAGTTCTTTGTTTTTAGATTTCCAAATTTTTTATTCAATTACATCACCCAATACTCTTACAAATTGAGCCATATAAGCATCAAGTAATCTAAGTTCATTATCTGGATCACCATCAGGTCGATAATGTCTGAAGTTTTTCACATCCATAAATCTCATTGTATAATGTCTGTTGTCATTATAAAAGATAGTGAATACTAATCTAGCATTTCCAGCATTAACTCCTTGTACCCATACTTTATCAATACCAGGTCGTAATCTAGAGTTAATCATATCTCTTAGTCTAATTAACGTAGTTGAAAATGAGTCCATAATTTTTTATTTTTTAAAGATTGTAACTCAGGAGGGATTTGAACCCTCGTTGTGCTTTCGCAATCCGATTAAGAGTCGGAGCCGTTCGACCAGCTACGGGAACTGAGTTATTGGTGATCCGGGTGGGACTCGAACCCACGGTTGAGAACATTATCTCTACTGGTTAAAAGCCAGTTTCTATAGCCACTAAGAGACCGGATCGTTTTTATTTTGTCCGTCCGGTAGAATTCGAATCTACGATGTCCTAATGGATCCAGTTTAAAAGACTGGCGGTTTCAGCCACTCACCCACGGACGGATATTTTAATATGCCAATCTATGAATGAGTTGGCATTGTCATTTACATTTTCGTTTTATTGTAATAGTTCTCATTTTTTTAATTTATTTTTTAGCACGTGATGTAGGAATTGAACCCACCCATCGA
>Ga0247831_1001562_pt1 | contig 42208 bp, 68 predicted proteins | sample LaCruzMarch2015__9_FD_192406 | JGI IMG/M metagenome (GOLD analysis project Ga0247831, IMG submission 192406) | Freshwater microbial communities from meromictic Lake La Cruz, Castile-La Mancha, Spain - LaCruzMarch2015_1m | ecosystem: Environmental > Aquatic > Freshwater > Lake | place: Spain...
CCAACCGTCCGTCGGTTGACGTGGACCTGAACGAAGCCACCCTGCTGAACGGCATGATCTCGGTTCGTACGAGCTTCAAGGATCAGGCTGGTCTGAAGGTCTTCGCGCGTGCCCGCAAGCTCGTCGTCCCGCCGCAGCTTGAGCCGGTTGCTATCCGCCTTACCCAGACGGAACTGCGTCCGGGCACTGCGGACAACGACGTGAACGCGATCAAGGGCACCAGTGGCGGTCTGCCGGAGGGGTTCCTCACGAACGACTTCCTGACCTCGTCGCGCAACTGGTTCCTGCTGACCAACATCGATGGTCTCTCCTACATGGAGCGCATCAAGTTCGAGACGGACATGCAGGTGGACTTCGTGACGGACAACCTTCTGGTGAAGGGTTACGAGCGCTATTCCTTCGGATATTACAATTGGAGGTCAATCTGGGGCAGCCTCCCGTCCTAATGGAAGATAAGCGCGAAAAAAATCGGTTGAGATCCGCTGAATGGCGGAAGAACAACCCGGAAAAGGCGAAAGAAACTGTCCGCAAACATAATGAAAAGCGGAAAGCAGAAAAGCCGGAAATTATTCGCGCTTATCAGCAGGCGTACCGGGAAAAAAACCGGGAGACCCTGCGCCATAGGGAACGAGAACGGAAGTTTGGCATAAGCCGTCAGGAATATGCCAACATCTTCCTCAAACAGAATGGCGTATGCGCCATCTGCAAACAGCCGGAAACGGCCACTCGTCTTGGCACGGTTAAGTCTTTGTCCGTTGACCATTGCCATACAAGTGGAAAAGTTCGAGGTCTTTTGTGCTCGGACTGCAATACTGGGATAGGAAAGATGAAAGAGATCCGCGATGCACTTTTGGCAGCGATCCGATACCTAGATGAGCATTCTGAAGATGACGCAAACGTCGTGAAGTTTTGTTCTATGGAAGTTACACAGATGAAAAGGTCAATCTAAATGGGCGCTTCTCATTTTACCGGCCCTCTTATTTCGGGGCCGATCCTGAATACCTCGGGCACCACGCTCGGGCAGGACGTGGCCGACGTTGGTTACGCCGTTCTCACGCAGAAGGCTGCGGTCACGCAGTCGGCTACGGCAGCGGCTACCGCGATTGTCATCCCTGCCAACAGCACGATCATCTCGATCACGCTGTTGGTGAGCGTGGCATGGTCCAGCGCCACTACGACCTACACCATTAGCGTTGGCACCTCGGCCACGGCGACGGAACTCGTCGGCGCGACCAATGCCAATGCGGTTGGTGTCCTCGACCTCACGCCCGGCACGACCAAGGCCAAGCTTGACCTTTGGGCGAATACTGGCACGAGCGATGTCAAGATCTATGTGCTGTCCGGCGCTCCGGACACCACGCCGGGTTCGGGCACTCTGCTCGTGACCTACGCGCAAGCCATCAATGCCCCGTAATCCGTAGGAGGATCATATGAAGGGTCGTAAGGGTCGTGCCACGGGTGGCGATGCCACTGTGGGCACCAAAGAGTACGAGCAGGATCTTGCTCTCAAGAACCAGCGTTACACCTACCAGAGCAAGGTGAACGACGCTGCCGAAGAGCGCAAGCGTGGTGGCAAGACGGTCGGCAAGGCTGACGGGATGGCTGCCAAAAAGCACGGCGGGCGCATGGCGCGCAAGTCGGGTGGCCGCACGGGTTCCAACATGAACCCGCTGTCTTCGGCTGCTTCGGGTACCGCCCCCGCCGGGCGCAAGCTCCAGATGAACTAAGTGGTGGGGCTTCGGCCCCACTTTTCTTTCCCGAGGGTAGCATGGCTAAGACACCAGCTTGGCAATCGGAAAAATGCTAGACACCATTTGTGGATAATGTAGAATGGAAACATGCAACGTTTCAATTCCTATATCATCCGCCCTGAAGGCGACAATTCACCGGCATTTTGCCCCAAATGTGGGCAAGACAAGCCAATTTCTGAATATTACCGGCATAGCGTTCGAGGCGATAACGCAATACGATATAGACCGTATTGCAAAAATTGCCGAAAAGCCGGGCCTCGAGCGATATGGTCGAGGCCGGTGCACGCCGAAATCATTAAGAGCGGTCGTCAAGTTTGCAAGCATTGCAATACCGAAAAGTCCATTGAAGAATTTTATGCCAATGGGTGTTTTAAGGATGGTGTTAAAAAATACAGAAGTACGTGTAAATCCTGCGTTTTGGAAAAATCCGCTGAAAAATCCCCTGCAATTTATAAAACAAAAGCTCAAAAAAGATCTTCGTCTCCTAAAAACTTTATATCGGGCGCCCTCAACCACGCGGTTCGTCGTAAGCGGCATTTAGGATGCGATATAGATTTGATTTATCTGATGAATTTATACGAAAAACAGGAAGGAAAATGCGCCATATCTGGCGTTGAAATGACTTATATGGCTGGCTTTGGCAGAACGAGCACAAACATCAGCATAGACAGGATCGACAGCAGCAAAGGGTATTTACGTGGAAACGTGCAATTTGTGTGCGATGTTGTCAACAGAATGAAGCAAGACATGGCTCAAAAAGAGCTGTATGATTGGTGCGAAAAGATCCTGAGGTTTGCCAATGGCAAATTACAAAACACCCGCTTGGTCTAGGGTTGCCGGGAGAGACCCCAGCGGCGGATTGAATGACAAGGGGCGCGCTTCGTTGAAGGCTGCGGGGCACGATATCAAGCGCCCTCAGCCCGAAGGTGGTGCCCGTAAGGACAGTTTCTGCGCCAGAATGAGCGGCATGCCGGGGCCGATGACGAAGCCCAACGGCGAGCCAACGCGTAAGGCGCTGTCCCTCAGAAAGTGGAAATGCCCATGAAAAAGGACATTCCTGTCTGGGACAAAGAGCTTCCGAAAGACCATAAATCGAAGCCCATGACGACGAAGCGGGTAGCTCAGGCAAAGGCCATGGCCCGCTCTGCTGGACGGCCCTACCCGAATGCGGTAGACAATATCAGGGCTTCAAGAGCCTCTAAAAAGAGCTAATTCACAAGGAGCGCGCTGATGCGCCCGATTACTGTCACTGTGGGCCCGCTGGTTGCAGCTTCTGCAAATGCGATTTGCCTCTCGCAGACCCCGTCGGCAGGCGCTCTGACGCTGAATGGCGCTCGTGCGTCTGGAGGCGTGGCAACGCTGGACACGGCTCGGCGGGTGTTGATCACCTGCACGGGCAATGAAAGCGCCAAGACGTTTACGATCAGTGGCACGTCGTGGTCTGGCAGCACCCAGTCCGAGATCTTGGCGGGTACGAACGCCAGCACGTCCCAGTCGGTTCTGGATTACAAGACCGTAACCTCGATCACGATCAGCGCGACTGCAGCTAATGCGCTCACCGTGGGCACGAATGCCGTGGCGTCTTCGCCTTGGGTGGCGCTTGATAGCTGGGCGATGCCGATGACGGCCATCCAGTGTACGGTAAGCGGATCGGTCAGTTACACCGTTCAGCAGACGCTGGACGACCCCAACAGCCTGATCTCGCCTGTGGCTCCCGCCTTGGTGACGTGGGTCAATCATCCCGACGCCAATCTGGTTGGTGCGTCGACGACTGTGCAGGGCAATTACGGGTACGCGCCTGTGTTTGTGAAAGTGACGCTGAACAGCGGCACGGGTGTGGTGACGGCGACAATCTCTCAGGCGAGTGTTGTGCCCTCGTAAGGAGGCTCGTAAATGGCGGGTCTTTCGACTAATGCTCCCGGCCTTTGGGGTGGCTTTGCAGGGCTCCTGTACGGCTCCACCTCGCTGTCTACGCCTCCGGGCTTTTTGGCTGACGCGACACCTGCGTGGGTGCCCGCTGGTGGCGTGCTGGCCTTTGAGTTCGACAACGGCCTTGGCTACAACTCCCGCAACCTAGCGACGACCACCCCCGACAGCATCCTCACCTACACGTCCCCTAGCCCGAAGCTGGTCTATGGGTCGGATGGGGTGCTGAGGTATGCGCCGCATAATTTGCTGGTGCAAAGTCAGACGTTTGAAACTGCGGCTTGGGTGAGGACAAATGTGTCTGTTGTTAACACAGCAGATGTAGTCGCGCCGGATGGAACGCTCACCGCTGATAAGATTGAAAATACAATAAACGCACCAACTGCTGGTGCCCAGCTCCTTCAAACTTTGACGACATTGGGATCTGGAGAGTATGTTTATTCGGTTTACGCAAAAATTGGATCGGGCGATACGGACAGCAACAGATTTGTAGTTAGAAATAATACAACTGCCCTTAATTTTGTAACTATAACGATAAATTGGTCTACCGGGGCTATTACGCAGACAACAGGTAGTGGAGCAACGGCAACCTCAGCCGGGGACGGCTGGTGGCGAATTGTAATGCCGTTTAGTCTAACTGCAACAGTCGGTGACAGCATTCGATTTTTCGTTGGCGTTAGCGGGCAAGTCGAAGGTGTCGGTGAGTTTGTCTACGCATGGGGTGCTCAACTCCAACGCACTCCCAACCATTCTAACACCTACATCCCCACCACTACCGCCGCCGTCTACTCCCTCCCCATCGACCACAACCCGACCACGTTCGAGCCGTTGGGTGTGCTGATTGAGGAGGAGCGGACGAATTTGCTGTTGCAATCTGAAAACTGTACGGTCACTTGGACCAACCCAATTGGTCCTACCACCAGTACGAAAGTTAATATTGCCTCACCTTTTCATGCTGGTACAGCATTTCAAATTACCAGCACCCTAAACTCAGGTTTCTCCTCCGGGGGGTTGCGTCAGGGTATTTCGGTAGCAGCGACAACTAAACACATTTTATCATTTTACGTTGAAGATAACGTAGGTGAGATTTCTATCGGGCTAGAGAACGGCCTAACTGCATACGGAGCGAATTTCGTAGCGAGTATTAACACGGTTACTGGCACAGCGTCGGGGGCGCAAGCGTCTCAAGTTACTATAGCCGCTGTTAACGGGGGTTGGCGCGTATCTGCTGACTTGGGAACCTCCAAGGCAGGGGGCGGGGCTGCCCAAATAGAATTTCAGATGGTGGATTTGAATGTGCCAAAAATAATTGGCGCTCCTCAACTCGAACAAGGCGCATTCCCAACCTCCTACATCCCCACCGTAGCCTCACAGGTTACTAGACTTGCGGATCAGGTGAGCATCCTGACGAGTGCGTTTGGGTGGAATGCGGCGGCGGGGACGATTGCCACCGAATATTACGACAGTGGAATTAACTCGGCACTGTGGCGTATAGACGATGGCGGGGACAACTATTATTTCCGGGCCATTCGAGATACAGGCTCTATGGTGGCTTCTGCGGTCTATGGTGGGGTGGCGTATCCTGTGTACCTGACCGCAACGGCAAAAGGCATGCCGACCAAATTTGCTGCTGGTTGGGACGCGGCCTCTATAAACGCGGCTATCAATGGCACCTTAGGAACCGCGAATACCTCATTGACCCTCCCAACCGTGCTTATTTTCCGCATCGGAAATAACCGGAACGCTCAATATTATAACAGCCACATCAAACGCCTCACCTACTTCCCAACGCGCCGGACGGACGCCGATTTGCAGGTGCTTACAAGAGGCGATGACCTTGTGTGGGGCGCGGGCGACTATCTGGTCTGGGGATCTGGCAACAACCTAACGTGGTGAACATAAATGACCGACATTAACCTGCAGACCATAACGCCCGACACCACGCTGCCCACGACAGGCTTCCTGTTTGGTGCGGACAGTCAGGCCTCTGGATCGCCTAGCGTGTACACCGTGCAGTCTGTCGCAACGACGCTGCTGGGCTCGACCACGCTGTCCGGCGCGACGATCACCGCCGATGCGCCCGTGCTAAACTTGGCGCAGACGTGGAACAACGCTGCCATCACGTTCACGGGGCTGAAGCTGAACGCGACGGACACGGCGTCGGCGGCTGCGAGCCTGTTGATGGACTTGCAGGTTGGTGGGACGAGTAGGTTTAACGTCCGCAAGGACGGGCAGATTGTCACTCAAGGTGGCATGAGTGCCCAAGGCGCACTGTTAACCACCAGCTACCTACAGGCCGATGCGGCTGCTGGTGTGTGGTTGCGAAATGCTGCTGGCGAGCTTGCATTCGGAAATCCATCCGACCTGAAGCTGACCCGCCGTGACCCAGCCAACCTCCGTTTCGGCGCTGCTGACGCTGCCGCACCCGTAGCCCAGAAGCTCTCCGTCCAGTCCGTTGTTGCGGGCACCACCAACACCGCAGGCGCGAACCTCACGATCACCGGCTCGCAGGGCACGGGCACTGGCGCGGGCGGGAGCATCATCTTCCAAGTCGCCTTGGCTGGATCGTCCGGAACGGCGCAGAATGCGCTGGTTACGGCGCTGACGATTGCTAGTACCACCGATGCGACGTTTGCAAATGCAGTTAGCGCTGGTGCAACGTCATATATTGCGTTTTCTAGCCGCTCACGACTGTACTCTCCAGCCGACAGCATAATTCTCCTGTCAAACAACGGAGTAAGCAACTTCGACCGCCTCCAGTTTGGCGGTACTACCTCCTCATTCCCCGCCATCAAGCGGTCCAGCGCATCGCTCATCGTGCGGCTTGCGGATGACACCGCCAACGCCGCACTGGAAAGCGCCAGCCTCAAGACCGACGCACCCACTGGCGGAACGGCCGCAACATGGAAACTCGGCACCGTTGCCACCGTCTCCCCGACATTGCAGAACCGCACCATCGAGGTCGATATCGGCGGCACGATTTATTACATCTCCGCCAAGACAACCAACGACTAAGGGACAACCATGATCACCCTCACCCTGACCCAAGACGAAGTGCAGGCCCTCGGCGCGCTGCTGGACGCCGCCGTCAAGGCGACAGGCATTCAAGGTGCCAAGGCTGCCGTGCCGCTCTTTGCCAAGCTGGAGGCCGCCGTGGCTGAAGTTAACGCGCCCAAAAAGGAAACTGAGGAATGACAATTTCTTACGCTTGGGCCGTCAATCAGATGACCGCTTACCCGGAATTTGCGGGCCAGCAGGATGTCGTCTTCCAGATTGCGTGGGTCTGCTCTGCGACGGACGGCACCTACAACGCGGCGGCTTACGGCACGGTCGATGTTACCTATGTCGCAGGCGCTCCCTACACGCCGTATGATCAGATCACGCTGGATCAGGTGAATGGCTGGGTGGCTAACGCGCTGGGCGAAGATGGCATCGCTAAGGCCTACGAAGATTGCGATGCGGCCATTGCGGCCCAGACCGTGCAGGATAAGCCTGTGACGTTGCCGCTGCCGTGGAATGTCCCGACGCCTGCGCCTGAGCCAGAGCCCGTGCCTGAAGAATAAGCGAGTGCAGGTGCTTACAACATGATTAAGAACGCAAAGATCACGGAAATCGAAGGTGAGTTCGTCGTGTCGGAGGACGGCACATGGATTGAGGGCATTTACGCCACCAAGAACGCCGCCCTGTGCGCTCTGACGCTCGCGCCCAGTGTGCTGGCTCGGCTGTGGGACAAGCACAAGCCCGTGCCGCTCACGGAAGAACAAGTGGCGGCTGCAACATGATCATCGACCTCATGGTATGGGCATCCACCCGCGAACAGTTCATCACCGGCATGGTCGAGAACGGCCTTGCCACGTATGAGGACGACATCCTCACCCCGACCGAATGTGTTGCCATTGACGAGCTAGGGCCGATCACCAAGACCCCGGCGACCTACGACGAGGACGGTAACGAGCTAACCCCGGCTGTCATCGTCGGCGGGCACCACGTCAATCTCCGCGCTTACGGTGAGTTTGCCGAGCAGGTGACCTACGGCCTACCGCAAGAGGGCGATGTTTTCCAGCGCACGCACCTGCTTCAGATCATCCAAGACCTCGACTTCAAGCCAATCACCGAGGAAGGCGTACCGGCTGGGTATGAGGGGCCGAACGGCGTGCGGCTGTTTGATCCCAGCGTAATCAACCGCCGTGCTCGTGTTTGGGCCTGACCGTGATTGACGGGTGCACAGGCTTCCAGTGGGCTGAGTGGATATACCCAGCCATACGGGCCTGCTGCGACGTCCACGATATGGGTGGCACCGATGGAACGCTGCTTGATTGTTTGCAAGCTGGCATTCCCGACTGGGCTTGGCCGATGGCCGCTATAGGCGTGGCTGTCATGGTATTGTTTCGACCCGTCTATAACTGGATCAAAGGCAAAGGGACGCACCAATGAACGCGGAGTTCTTCGAGGCAGTGCGGCCCTTGTTCGGCGGGTCGCTCAGCCAAGCCCAAGTGGACGGATTCAAAATCATCTTTGAGGCATGGCGCAAGGTCGGCTCAGGCAATGAGCGGGACTTGGCTTACATACTCGCGACCGCATATCACGAAACTGCCCGCACCATGCAGCCCGTGCGCGAAACGCTCGCGACAACCGATGCCAAGGCAAAGGAGCGGCTCACCAAGGCGTGGAAGTCAGGCAAGCTTCCGTGGGTCAAATCAGACTATTGGTCGGGCGGCTGGTTCGGGCGCGGGTTCGTCCAGCTCACGCACCGCGCCAACTACGTCAAGGCAAGCGAAAAGCTCGGCATTGATTTAGTGTCCGATCCGTCCAAGGCGATGATTCCCGAAGTCTCGGCGCTGATCCTCGTGCGCGGGATGCAAGAGGGATGGTTCACCGGCATGAAACTGGCCGACGCTGCTGACTTCCGCGAGGCCCGCCGCGTTGTGAATGGCACAGACCGCGCCAGTCAGATTGCCATGTATGCCGATGCGTTCCTCAGCGCGCTGGATGCGATGGATGATGCGCCTACTATCACCGTGATCGAGCCCAAGCCAAGTGGGGCAGGCTGGCTAGTTCTTGCGGCATTGGCCATTGCTGGTGTAGTTGTAGGTGCCTACAATTGGATTGTGTCCTTGTTCGGATAAGAGGTTGCCATGACCGCTGTCGTCGCACGTATTGCCCTGCGTTATATTTCCGGCGCGCTTGTCATCAAGGGGCTGTTGCCAGAGGATAGCGGCATCGCCACGGATCCAGACGTTCTCAACGTTGTGGAGGTGGCGCTAGGCTTTGCCATCGGCGCTGCAACAGAGGCTTGGTACGTTATCGCCCGGCGCATGGGGTGGGCGAAGTGAACCACCTCATTCCCGACTGGCTTGTGCCTCTTGTCCCGTACTGGCCGCTGGCGCTGATTGTTGCGGGTGCCGGTCTTGCGTGGCGCATTGCCGGGGCGCCGGGGCTTGCAACGTTTGCCGCAGCCGTCGGATTCGTTCTTGGACGCAGATCGGTTAAGACCGACGCGCCCATCCAGCCCAAGAAGAAGAGGCGGTTTTTCTAAATGCCCGAATGGATCGACCTCAAAATCTCCCTTGGCAATATCCTGACCATCGGGTCGGTGATTATCGGCCTGACCATCGGCTGGCAAACCCTAGCATCTGGCGTGCAAACCAATGCAAACGATATTCAGAAGCTCGACACTAGGGTCAACGATCAGGGCGACAGGCTGGACACGCTCATGACCGAGTTGCAAACCAACCGGATCAATGAGACGGCACTGCTGACGGAGCTTCGCACAGATATGCGCTATTTGAGAGAAGCTATCGATCAGATCAGGAGCGGGCAGAAGTAACGCTGCCTTAAGGGGACACAATGACAACGAGCGGCAGCTACAATTTTAACCCCGGCTTGGGAGAGCTAGTTTTATACGCGTATAACCAGATTGGCATACGCAACACGTCGATTGTGCAGGAACACCTTACTACCGCCAGAATGGCGACCAACATGATGTTGGCGAGCTTCAGCAATCAGGGCGTTAACCTGTGGAAGGTTGATCTGGTCACGGTTCCGCTGGTTCAGGGCGTCTCGACCTATGCCGTGGACCCTAGCACGGTGGTCATCCTTGATGCCTACGTGACCATCGACAACGGGGCAGGCGCTCCGATTGACCGCATCATCCTGCCCGTCAGCCGCACGGAATACTCGAGCTACGCCAACAAGCGTCAGCAGGGCTTTACGACGGCCTATTGGTTTGATCGCCTGACCAGCCCCACGGATATGGTCGGCCCGGGTGATAGCGAAATCCCCGCCGTGTCCGGCCCGCAGGTGACGCTGTGGCCCGTGCCTGACGGCAGCAGCGCGCAGTACCTCAAGTACTACCGGCTCGTGCAGTCGCAGACCTCAAACTACGCTAACGGCCAGACGGCTGACATCCCGTTCTTGTGGATGGAGGCGTTCGCTGATGGCCTAGCCTACCGGCTCGCCAAGATCTGGAACCCCCAGATGGCCGTTGGCCTGAAGGCAGCAGCTGATGAGGCCTACCAGATAGCGGCGGCTCAGAACGTAGAAACGGCGAATTATTTTATCTCCCCGCAACTCTCTGGCTACTTCCGGGCCTGATAGGAGGGGATCATGTCATACGCGTCTCAGGCCGGTCGGGCCAAAACAAATCCAAATTCCCCCGCCGCGCACGCCATATGCGACAGGTGCGGGTTTCGGCACAATCACGTAGACTTGCGCTGGCAGTACGACTGGCGCGGCGCCTCTCTGGCCAACATTCGCTTGCTGGTGTGCAATACCTGTTACGACAAGGCGCAGCCACAGCTTCGAGCAATCGTCCTCCCTGCGGATCCTGTGCCAATCGCAAATCCGCGTACGCAGGATTTTGTGGCGGCGTCTGCGCCTAGCGTTCAGAGCATGTTCCTGAGCGTGCCGCCTGACGATTAAGCGCCATGAGAATTCATAGACTTGGTAAAATTGTGCTTGGGCGGCTATATTGGCGGCAGAACACTCAAAAAGATCGTTTCCACCGTAAAGGGGTAAGGCCATGACCACCGGCTTGAGCTATGACGGCACCGTTGCTGGAACGACCAGCTACGTGGCCCAGATTGCCAACATGGCCGTAGTGGACCCCACCAACCCCGAATTTCTGGTCACGCTTCCGCAGGCGATCACATACGCCGAAAACCGCATCTATCGTGACCTTGATTTCCTCGTCACCAGCGTGGCGCAGACGTTCACGCTGACGGCTGGGAGCAGGAGGCTGCAGCTTGCTGGGTATCCCTTCGTGGTGACCGAGCAGATCAACATCATCACCCCTGCCGGTCAGGTTGACCCGGACGGGGTGGCGGCCACGCGGAGCCCGTGCCTGCCCGTCACGAAGGAATTCCTCGACGCTGTCTATGGTTCGTCTGCCGTGGCGAACCGAGGCGTGCCGCAGTACTTCGCGCCGTTCAACGACAATCTCTTCTATCTGGGCCCGGCCCCTGACGCAGCTTACACGGTCGAGATTGTGGGAACTGAGCGCCCCGCCAGCATGTCGGCCACGAACCTCAGTACGTTCATCAGCCTGTACCTGCCAGACCTCTTCATCATGGCGTCCATGATCTATGTCTCGGCCTACCAGCGCAATTTCTCGTCGGCTGGCGGCAATGATCCGCAGATGCCCGTCACCTACGAAACGCAGTACCAGACGCTGCTCAAGGGGGCGACGGTGGAGGAAGCCCGCAAGAAGTACGAATCTGCCGGGTGGACCTCTCAGTCCCCGGCTGTCGTCGCCTCTCCGACCCGAGGCTAAAACATGGGCCACGCAACGATGCGGCTCATTCCGGGAGTCGACCAAAACCGGACGCCAACGCTGAACGAGGCTGCGATCTCGTCGTGCAATCTGATCCGGTTCCAGCCAGATCGGCAGGGCATGGCGTTGCCCCAGAAGCTTGGCGGATGGACCAAGTTTTACAACGGCATCGTCCCGGGCGTCCCCAGAAACTTGTGGGCGTGGCAGGACGCTTATGCGGATCCGTATCTGGCAATTGGCTCGACAACCGGCCTGTATGCGGTCGACAGCGGCGGCGCCCTTCTAGGCATCAGCGGGCAGTATTACACGGTCAACAAGCCCGTTTCGGTGTCGACCACGGCAGGGTCGGCGACCGTCACCATCGTGGATGACGAGGCCAACATCCTGAGCGGTGACACGGTTTTCATCAAGACGCAGATTGCCGTGGGCGGCCTTGTCCTGTTTGGCAACTACCAATGCACATATGTCGATCCTGACACGTATAGGATCGATGTTGTCGACGCTGCGGGGTATCCCGTTTTTGCTACATCGACCGTATCCAACGGCGGCGCCGTCCCGCAATTCACCACGGTGAACGGTAGCAATATCGTTACGGTCACGCTGGCTGGTCACGACTATCAGGTAAACCAGTTCTTCCCGGTCTTGGTACCCACGACGTTTAACGGCATCACTCTGTCGGGCAACTACGTCATCCAGTCAGTGACGGGGGCCAACACCTTCACCATCAACGCGTCCAACAGCGCCACGGCGGCTAGCTCTGCCTCCATTAACAGCGGCCTCGCTCAGTACGAGTACTACCTCGGGAACACCGTTGCACCGTCGGCTTCCGGGTTTGGTACAGGCGAGTTTGGCATCGGCACTTTTGGTATCGGCACCATCCCATCGGTTGGCCGTCAATACGCCATCGTCAACGTGCAGCCCTCCACGCCGTCTGCCGGGTTCGTGACTTACACCATCGGCACTGCAGGTAATCGTGCATTGATTGAAGTGCCCGCCGGGTCCGAGTTCACGGTTTCAGGCGTGATCCCCTCAAATTACAACAGCATCAACCCGTTCAGCGTGGTTTCTTCGACGCGGGGGAGCCTCTCGGGCAACACCAGCACGCTCGTAATCGCATCAACCGAAACAGGCGCGTACACCTCGGGTGGCACGCTCACCTTCACCAGCTACGCCACCGGCAGCGCCACGGACTGGTCTTTGGGCAACTGGGGCGAGACGCTGATCTCTTGCCCGCGCAACAACGGCATCTACCAGTGGGATCCGCAGCTAGGCTCCGAAAGCTCCGCTCTGATCCCCACGGCGCCTATTGTCAATCAGGGCATGTTCATCGCCATGCCGCAGCGCCAGATCGTCGCCTACGGGTCGACCTATAATGGTATCCAGCAGCCGCTGCTGGTGCGCTGGTGCGACATCGGCAACTTCAATGTCTGGTCCCCTCAAGTCACAAATCAGGCGGGCTCTTATATCATCCCCAAGGGGTCACGCATTGTCGGCGGCATCCAAGGTCCGCAGCAGGGCCTGATCTGGACCGACCTCGGCGTCTGGGCCATGCAGTACGTCAGCCAGCCCTATATCTACCAGTTCAACGAGATCGGCGCTGGGTGCGGGATGGTCGCGGAGAAGGCCGCTGGCGCCATCAACGGTGACGTCTACTGGATGGGCCTGAAGCAGTTCTTCAAGCTCGCTGGCAGCGGCGTCGAGCCGGTGAATTGCCCGGTCTGGGATGTGGTGTTCCAGAACCTGAATATGGACTACGCAGACAACATCCGCGTGGCGGTGAATTCCAGCTTCCATGAGATTGCGTGGTACTACCCGTCGAACGACAGCGTGAACGGCGAGAACGACAGCTACGTGAAGCTGAACGTACTCATCAACCAGTGGGACTACGGCACGCTGGATCGGTCCGCTTGGCTTGACCAGAGTGTTCTCGGTCAGCCGATTGGCGCCTCGCCCACGGGGTATATTTACCAGCACGAAGTGTCGCTCAACGCCGACGATCAGCCGATGGCGTCGAGTTTCCGCACGGGCTTCTTTCAGATGTCTGAAGCCGAGCTAAAAATGTTCGTGGATCAGGTCTGGCCCGACATGAAGTGGGGCTATTACAACGGGGCCCAAAACGCCAACGTTGGCATCACCTTCCATGTGGCCGATTACCCCGACGGGCAGGTCTCGAGCTACGGCCCGTACAACCTGACAGAGGCCACAACCTACATCACGCCGCGCTTCCGTGGGCGCCTCGTGTCCATCGAGATCTCGAGCAATGACCTGAATACCTTCTGGCGCCTCGGTGGGATAAGGTACCGCCTGCAACCCGATGGGAAGTTCTGATGCCCGCCAGTCTCGACGATATCCTCACAACCCAGAAAAACGGCGTGGTGGCGATCAACACGCTGGGCAACTACGTCAACAACATACTGACCTTCACGAAGGGCAGCAGCCTGTCGCGGGTTCCGATGACGACCGGCACCACGACCCTCTACACCGTGAACCCGGGCCTGCAGTTCACAGTGAACGACATCGAGATCTGCAACACGTCGGCTGCCCCTGCGACCTTTACGATCTATCTGGTGCCAGCTGGAGGGAGCGCGAGCGCGGGCAATGCGCTGTTCTTTAGCGCCCCAATTCCGGGCAACACGACCGTTCAGTGGACGGGCAATCAGGTGTTGAGCGCTGGTGGAACGATCCAAGCCTCGGCTTCGGCAACGACTGTGACCGTCATGTTCAACGGAGGGCAGGGCTGATGGCCATCACCGTTTATCCGCCGTATGGATCCTCCAGCACGAAACCCAGTTATGTCGCGTTTGGCGGCACGACCGTTGACGCTTTCGGGCGCCTCCGGGTGTCTCAGCCGTACACACTGTTCGACAGCCAGTCGCGCTATGCCGCTGACCCGGCGTATAGCTATTCGACGTCTGGGACGGGCGCGACGACGACATGGCAGACCGACAAATCGTCGATAAACCTCTATCCCGGCACCAGTTCTGCAGGCAGCGCCGTAGCCCAGTCGTTCCGGTCGTTTCCGTACCAGCCCGGGAAGAGCCTGCTAACGCTTCAGACCTTCACTCTGGCGGCGCAGCAGACGGGGCTGACGCAGCGCGTCGGGCTATTCAACACCGCCAACGGCATCTATCTGGAGCAGACCGGCACGTCTCTGCCGACCGGCGTTTCACTCAACATCAGAAGCGCCAGCGGTTCTGGAAACCAGCAGGCGCTGAAGAGCGCATGGAACGTTGATAAATTCGACGGCACCGGCCCCAGCGGCGTAACGCTCGATCTGACCAAGACACAGATCTTCTTCATCGACATCGAGTGGCTTGGCGTAGGTTCCGTCCGTTGCGGGTTCGTCGTTAATGGCGTGCTGTACGTGGCCCACGTCTTCAATAATGCCAACGTCCAGTCGTTCGTCTACATGACCACGGCCATCCTGCCGCTGCGGTTCGAAATCACGACCACGTCGATCCCCACTGGCACGCCTGTCCTGCAGCAAATCTGCTCCAGCGTCATCTCCGAGGGCGGCTACGAGCAAACGTCGCAGGTGTATAACGCTCGGGTGACGACGGCCTACGCGTCAACCCTTACGACCACCTTTGTGCCCCTGATCTCCATACGGTTGAATTCAAGCTTTCTGGGCGCAATCGTGATCCCGTCTACCATCACGGGTTTCCCGCTGGTTAATGGAAATTATGAGTTTGCTTTGGTTAAGAATGCCACCGGCTTGACCAGCGCCTCATGGGCCACGACGCTCGCCGCCGGGCAGGTGGACGTGGACACGGCTGCCACGGCGATGACAATTGCCTCCACAGATCAGATCGTGCAACAGAGCTTTGCGACCTCGTCTTCCCAGTCGACGACCCGTGCCGATATCGCGACTGGATATAACTGGGATTTGCAGCTTGGCGTCTCGTTGGCTAACGTGAGCGACACTTACACGCTTGCAGCCCGCACGGTTCAAGGAACAGCCGCCCCCGGCAGCACGGGCGTAGCCGTCGGCAATATCGCCTTCTACAACCTAACGGTGTGACATGCCCCTTAAGCGCGGAAATTCGCAAGAAACGATAAGCGGCAACATCAGCGAGATGATGCATGCCGGGCGCCCGCAGGGGCAGGCCGTCGCGGCTGCGCTGAGCACGGCGCGCGAGGCCCATGCTCGAGGAGCTCAGGTCGCACGGCCCAAGGGCGGCGCCATGGGGAAGGTTCATGTTGGGCCGATCCACAGCAACGTGGCGGGGCGCACCGACCACCTGCCGATGCACGTGAAGTCCGGATCTTACGTGATCCCGGCGGATATCATCTCGGCCATGGGCGAAGGCAACAGCATGGCCGGGTTCAAGATTGCCAACAGCATCTTCAGCAAAATGCCCTATGGGGCTCCAGACATGGGGACAGATATGCCCTACGGCGCGCCCGCCGTCGCAAAGGCGGGTGGTGGTGAGGTGGACACGGTACCCATCGTCGCCGCTGGTGGAGAGTACGTTATTCCTCCGGAGGATGTCGTGAAGATCGGGGAAGGAGACCTCGATCATGGGCATCGGATTCTGGATGAGTTTGTAAAAAAGTATCGGGCAAAGACCATCAAGACCCTGCAAAAGCTACCGGGTCCAAAAGTCGATTAAAGGAAAAAGCATGACAGACGCCGCAGACGCCCCCGCAGTTCGTGTAGGAACCCCCGCAGACCTCGACGGCATGATGCATCTGGCGCTCGACGCCACGCAGGAAAACGCATTCATCTCTCCGGACGTCTCCAAGCTCCTCAAAACCATGTGGGGCGCTCTAACTAGGCAGAACGGCATCGTGGGGATTATTGGAAAGCCGGGTGAGGCTTTTGAGGGTGCCATCCTTTTGGTTTTTGGAGAGCTATGGTACAGTAACGAACCTGTACTGGAAGAACGAGCGGTGTTTGTGGCGCCAGAATATCGCAATGCGAAGGGTGGGCGGGCTCGCAAGCTGTGTGAGTTTGCGAAAACGGCATCCGAAGAGCTTGCTATTCCGCTATCCATCGGGGTGCTTTCAAACAGTCGGACTGAAGCGAAAATCCGCTTGTATGAGCGGATGTTTGGGCAGCCTGCGGGCGTTTATTTTCTCTATGGGGCCAAGACCGGCCTCAGTGAACCTTCTAGCGAGATCCCATAATGTCTGGCGGCGGAAAAACTCAAACCTCCACATCTTCCGTACAGATTCCGCCGGAGGTGCTGGCTCGCTATAACGCGGTCAACGCAAGGGCCGAAAACGTAGCCTCGACGCCGTTTCAGGCATATTCCTACGACCCAAGTGCCTTTGTTGCGCCGATGACGGAAACGCAAAATGCGGCAATTGGCCAGATCGGGCAGGCGTCCGGCATGGCGCAGCCGTATTTTCAGGCTGGTGCAGCAGCGACATTGGGGGGTATGGGCCCCGCCAATCTGGGCGAACTCGACACCAACAAGTACATGAGCCCGTATCTGCAAAACGTGGTGCAGAGCACGGCGGACATTCTGGGTCAGCAAAACCGGCAGGATATGTCTGGCGCGCTTGGCACGGCCATCCAGTCAGGCGCTGGGTTTGGCGACCGGTCCGGCATTGCCGCTGCCAACCTGAACCGGCAGCAGATGATGGGCATGGGCAGCACCATCGGCAACCTGCTCAATCAGGGCTACATGCAGGCTCAGGGCGTTGCCCAGCAGCAGCAGAGCGCGGATCTTGCGTCCCGTCAGGCGAACCTTGCCCGGCTGTTGCAGGGCGGGCAGAGCATCGGTCAGTTGGGTGCTGGCGCTCAGGGCGCCGCGCTGGCTGGAAGTCAGGCGCTTCTCGGCGCTGGCACGCAGGAGCAGCAGACTGAGCAGGCCGGTAAGTCTGCCCTCTACAACCAGTACCAGCAGGAACGCGCCTATCCGTTCCAAACCACTCAGTTCCTTGGCAACATTGGCATGGGCACTGGTGCGCTGTCCGGCTCGACCACTCAGACGACGTCGCCTGCCGGGTTCTTCTCTGGCCTCAAGCGTGGCGGAAAGGTCATCGAGGACGTCGGCTATCGGCGCGGCGGCCTCGTCCCCGAGAGCATGGGCGGTCACGTCAGTGCGGGGCATATGGGCGAGGGCTACGCTGATGGCGGCTCCCCGCAGACGGACTACGCCACCATGGTCATGCAGCAGCTTTTTGGCGGCATGGATCCGAATGCAGGGGCTTATGGGCGGGGCTCTGCGGGGATCGGCTCTGGCGGGTTTGTCCCGCAGGCGAACTTGCCGGTCGGCCAGCTTATGATCGCTGACCCGGTTCAAGGCCCGAGCCAGACCGATGCCTCCGACATCGTGGACATGGCATCGAGCCTCGCCGATACCGGCGAAAAAGCCGGTGATATGTGGGAAAAATATGGCTTCTCGCGCGGCGGCACACCCCGCTCTGGGCTTGCCGCTGGCGGCATGCCTTACGACCCCCAGAATACGGGTTATGTGCCCGTTCAGGAACCCGGCTCCCAGAAGACGCCTGAATTGCTGCAGCCGAAAGATCCGCAGCAGCCCCAGAGCGGCCTGAGCAAGGTTGCTGACCTTGCAAAAATCGTTGGCATGTTCATGGCCAACGGCGGCGTTGCCGGGCGGCATGGGTATGCAGGCGGTGGCCGTCCGGAACCCCTCACTTTGGAGCAAGAACTGGAGGCGTATGCGCGCAGAAGGCCCGCGTCCGCGTTGTTCGATCCGGGTCCGCAGAACTTGCCACCGGGAGGCGTAGCCGCGCCTGCCCGTGTTCAGGGGCTTTCGTTTAACCCAAACGCTAGCGTTCAGGGGGGTCAGACGGAAAATTCAGCCTATGTGGCTCCCACTCGTGTTCAGGGGCTTTCGTTTAACCCAAACGCTAGCGTTCAGGGGGATCAGACGGAAAATTCAGCCTATGTGGCTCCCACTCGTGTTCAGGGGCTTCCGTTTAACCAAAACGCTAGCGTTCAGGGGGATCAGACGGGGAATGCCCGTATTCAGGGGCTTCCGTTTAACCAAAACGCCAGCGTTCAGGGGGCTCAGACGGAAAATGCTGTTTATGTGAGCCCGGCTGAAGCGGAATTTCTGAGGCAGTTGCGCGCCGCTCCCCCAAATTTGGCCGTAGCCACACCGGCTGGCCTTTCCGCCGCTGATGCTGATCGCATCCGGAGGGAGTACTACACCAGCGTTTACAACGCTGAAAAGGAAGCGGGTAGACCGGTTCAGCTTGTCAGTGACGACATTGTGACTAATCGACGCCTTGACCAGCCCACGAGCGTTCAGGGGGTCCAGAAGAAGCCATTTTCTCCTCGTGTTCGGGAACTCCCGTTTAACCCAAACGCTAGCGTTCAGGGGGCGCAGGCGGAGAACGCTGCCTATGTGGAGCCGGATGCTGCAACTAGGATGTTCGGCGCGGCCACAGGTGAGGATAGCGCTGTTGACACAGCCATGCGTATTGCAGCTAACACCCCGGGAGCCGTTTCTGACGCCTATATGCGGGCCGTAGACAAACTCTTCTTGGGTCCAACCGAATATTCACAAAAATATCCAACCCCTACCCCGCAGCCTGATTATATTGTCGGCGGACCCCCGGCTTGGTCCCGCACGGTGGGAGCGCGTGCAGAAGACCGCAGAGACCTTGTCTTTAACCCGTACGCCAGCGTGCAGGGGGCTCAGATTGGTGAACCACGGAGGGAGGTGATGGAGCCGGTCGAGAGCGGCCTCACGCTGCCGCCGTATGTAGCTCCCTATCCCGGCAGCGAGCTTCGCAACGTCTCTCTTGATCGTCGGTTTACTGGCGTGCAGCCGGGGTTGTCGAGCGCGAATTACTCTGATGCTGCCGCGTTCCTTCGCCCAATCCCCATGCCGCGCCTTGATCGTAGCGGCCTTGGCGCAGCTTCGGCCACCGCACCTGTTACCGATGCAATTGTTGCTGCCGATCCCGCCCAGACTGATCTTACGCGTGACGTGGCAAACGCTGCAGAGCCTATCGCTGGGGCGGAGCCGGGGCTGGCGGCGGGTACTGGGGCCGGGACGCCTACAGTCGCAACTGGAGATCGCGAGGCTTATTACGCAGCGATCAAAGCGGCTGAGAGCGGGAATAACCCCAACGCTCAGAGTAACACGTCATCTGCTTCTGGCTACTATGGGTTCACGGACGGGACGTGGAGCGCGTTGGCGCAAAAGTATCCAGAGGCCGGTCTCACTGCTGACGGGAAGAACGATCCGGCGCAACAGGAGCGGGCAATCCGCCTATTGACGGCGGAGAACGAACGCCAGCTTAAAAACGCCGGAATTCCCGCAACTAACGGCAATCTTTATGCTGCACATTTTCTTGGGGCAGGTGCCGCCCCAAGGGTGCTTGGTGCCCCAGACGGAGCAGCTATCGAAGGGCTGGTTCCGGCGTCCTACATCGCGGCCAATCCGTTTCTTAAAGGCATGACCGTTGGTGAGTTTAAGCAATGGACCAATGAAAAAAGCTCCGGCGCTGGTGGCGGCGGTGGCGGCACGCTTGGAGACGCGGCGATCACGCCACGCGACGTAACCGACACCCGCCCCGATGGCGGTCGCAACGATCAGCCTGCACCCGGCTTGGGCGGCAAGAACTTTTTTGAGAAGATGATCGATAAGGCTGGCGGCCCAGAGAACATCATCCTGCCGTTCCTGTCGGGGCTGGGGAAGATGGCTGGATCGCAGAGCCGGTTCCTCGGCACAGCCCTCCTCGAGGGCGTGGGTGGCGGTGCCGAGGCCTACATGAACCGCCAGAAGCAGCTTGCTGATATCGGACAGACACAGGCACTGACCCGTGGGCAGGATATCCAGAATGTTGCTGGCAGCGTAAAAGATATCGGCGGCGTAAATTATGTGGTCACCGCCAATGGCGGCCTGCAGCAGTTCAACGACTGGCTCTCCAACCCGTCCGCGCCCATTGCAGGCGGCGAAGCTCTGAATAACACCCTGCGCCTCGCAGGGCAGCAGCTTGCGGCCCAGAACGGCACCGCTAACACAGGCGATGTCTCCTCGGTTTTGCAGACCGTACAGACGGCTCCTCGCGGGGTTGAGGGGGGCTCTGGCTTGCCAGTTTCGCCTAGCCAGCCTCCTGAGCCCACCAATGTTATATGGGATCCGCGCGCCAGCGGGGCGACGGATCGCGCAGACAAGATGATGAGTTTTCCAAATGCCCGAGATCTGATCACCAACTCTGCAGCACTGCTTAACGATGTTACAGCTGGCGGATCCACCGCAGGTGATAACCGCCTCAACATCGCTGAACAGGCGATGGCCGTTTCGGCACTTATGGGGGCGCCGCCGCTTGAAAGCTTTGGCTCTCAGGGTACTGGGCGCGCTGCGGTTACCAAGGCACTTAACCTGTTCAGCCAAAGCTTGGGGTTAGGCGCGTTCTCCGACATGCCTACGCAGACAGATATTCTTGACAAGTTGAGATTTGCTCAGGCCAACAACTTGGTCAACGCGTCCAATCAGGACAGCTATAACGCCCTGTCTGCTGCGGCGAGTATGATGCCAAACATTGAGCAGGATCCGATTGCGGCTGCTACGGTTATGGCCACGCTTATGGTGGACAATCAGCGCGCTGTTGATCGGTCGTCGTTCTATAATGCCTTTGCGGATCAAACTACGTCAAAGATCCTTCTCCCTGCGGGGGCCGAGTTTAATCGGTTGTACGACAGTGTGTACAAGCAGGAGGTGGCTTACCTACGCGACCTGCTGGCTAACCCAGCGACTTCGCGATATATAAAAGAGGCTATGACCGTTGGAAATCCAGAAGAAACTCAGTTCCTTTTACAGCAAGCTCTGGGCAGAACCGAAATCCCGCCAAAACTTTATCGATACTTCGTCTCGGGAGGTAATGTCTGATGGAAAACTCGTGGCTTATACCGAAAAAGGAAATGCCTATTGAAGACAGGCTCAAGGAGTTAGCTAAGCGCTTCCCAGCGCTACCGGCGTATGGGTCTGATTCCTCAAAATCTGTTTCCGTCCCCACTAACAGCGTCACCCCCGGATCCGCTGCCCCTGCCTCCGCCGCGCCAGAGGCGGAGCCTGATTACGGCAAAATGGGCTGGGGTGAGGTCGGGGGACGAATGCTCGCAGCAGCCCCGGGCAGTTTTGTTAAAACCATCGGCGATGTTGGCGAAGCCATCATGAACCCGGTTGAAACGGTTGGCGCCCTCGGCGAGCTTGGGAAGGGCGCGCTCTCTGCCGGTGCTGGCTACTTCATGGAGCAGGATCCCGCACAAAAGGCGAAGGACGAAGCGTCTTTCAATGCCCTGCGAGAAGAATATGGCCAGCGCTATGGCGACCTGTTTGACGGCGCCGCCGGGCTGAAGAAGACGCTGGCCACTGACCCGTTCGCCGTCGGTATGGATGTTGCCTCAGTCGCCCCCGTTGTAGGTGTGGCTGGTCGCGCCGCAGGCCTCTCTAAGGCCGGGAAGCTGGCAGAGACTGCGCTGTCGGCGCTTGATCCGACGCAGTTAGCCATGAGTGCAGCAAGCAAGGTGACTGATTTTGGAGGCGGCCTGTCCAAGGGAATTCTTGGTGGCACTTCCGGATCCTCAAAGGCCGCGCTCGACCTTATTGAGAGCACGGCGCGCAAAGGCGATGCTGGCGCAAACGCTGCCTTTTTTAAGGGAGCTTGGGGCGATGAAAGCTTGAATACGGCTCTTCCGCAGATGCTGGAAGATAGCGTTAACGAGATGGGCAAGGGCATCAGCGATGACTTTGCACGTAGCAAGGCGGGGCTGACAACGCAGCAGTTGGACCCGAGCGGCATTGAGCTTTCAATCGGTAATGCAGCAAGTGAGCTTCAGGCGTACCGAAAGCCGTCTGGCGAGTGGGTCAGCGACGATTTCCCGCGCGAGGCCGATATCCTCAACGAAATGGAGCGGCGGCTTTACAATCGGCGCGACATGTCTGCGGCAGGCCTGCACAACATGAAGGTCGGCTACAGCGATCTCATGGACGGATTGATGCACTCGCGTGCGAAGGGGGCCATGGGGAAGGTTCCTGAATCAGTCCGAAAGACCATCGCGGATGCCCAGCCTGAATATGCAAAAATGATGGATATGTGGCAGCAGTACCGTAAAGACGCGAAAGACCTTGCCGCTGAGTTTGGAAGCTCGCGTAGCTCAACCGCTGCCAAGATGTCGAAGCTGGTGCGCTCGATCCAAAAGGACAAGAACCAGCACCTATTCGGCCTTCTCAGGAACACGCCTTCGGGCAAGTACCTACCCGAGATTATCGCGGGCGCGACCGTGCGCGAGGTGCTGCCCGACTGGGCAAATAAAATTCAGAACCTTGCGCTTAGCGGCATCGCTGGTACATCGTTGGGCTTTGGTGTTCCTCACGCCGCGCTGGCGCTGGCAGGAACGTCTCCAAAAGTGGCCGGTCACCTTACATACGGATATGGGCTGGCACGCCGCGCTGGTGACGTCGCGGGCGGCGCTCTGGCACCTCCTGTCACCAATATTCTTAGCCAAGTCGGCAACGAGGAAAACCCGATCATCAAGACCGAGCCATCCCCCGTGCAGGGCAGTATGTTTGCAGGTGGTCGCGTTGGGCGCCAAAGCGGTGGTCGCGTGGGCAATCCGGGGTCTGTTGCGGAAAAGCTTATTAGGGCTGCAGAGCAGGCGAAAAACAGGCATAGTGACGGGACCAGCCCGCTGCTGAACGTTCCAGATGAGGCCATCACCAAGGCCCTCGCAATTGCGAATGAGAAGATCTGATGAGCAATAGCATCACCGCCAACAAAAACCTCGTTATCCAGACGTACAACACGGCTGATGGCACCCTGCCGACCAGCGCTGTTTTGACCTCTGGGTTGACCTCTGGAACCGCCTACACCACGTGGGATGTGCCGGAGAATTACAACGCGGCAGCGCTCGATGTGGTGCTGGGTGGCACGGCTACGGTTTCTGTGACTGGCGCGTCCGGCACTGTGGCGCTTACGGCTGACAAGTACCAGCCCATGGTCCTGCTGTTCACCGGCACGCTGACCGCCAGCGTGACCTATACGATCCCGTCCGGCGTCGGCGGCACATGGGTCGTCCGTAACAGCACGACCGGCAGTTATACTATTACGCTGTCGAGCCTGACCGCCGGGGCGAGCGCCACCTTTGCCGTGCCGCAGGATGGCCTCCCGTACACGGTTAGCCTGATCGCAGTGAGCGGCGGCGGCTTCTATATCGGCACGATCACCGACGGCTCGATCACCACGGCCAAGATTGCCAACAGCGCTGTGACCACGGCGAAGCTGGCTGATTACTCGATTACCAACGCCAAGCTCCTGCCAAGCACAGTCAACGGTCTGGCAGCAAAGACCTCTCTCGCAGATGCAGATGAAGTCTCCGTTTACGACAGCGCCGCCGTTGTGGTGATTACCGGCTTCACGTTTTCCGGGTCATCGCCAGCGTACACGGCCACGGCGACGACCGGGTCGGCCCATGGATTGACGACCGGCAATTCCCTGACCATCTCGGGAGCCACCGGCAACACGTCGGTCAACGGTGTGTCCTCCATCACCGTTACGTCTCCGACCCAGTTCACTTATACCGTCACCTCCAACGCCTCGGTGACCGGGTCTCCGGTTTACATTGTGAACCCGGGGCTCAAAAAAATCACATACCTCAATCTTTTGGCGCAGATGGTTCCCACCGGAATTGTCAACTCTTTTGCCGGTGCTGCTGCTCCTTCCGGCTGGCTTCTTTGCTTCGGTCAGGCGATCAGTCGCACGACCTACGCCTCCCTGTTTGCAGTGATCGGCACCACGTATGGTGCTGGCGACACGACCACTACGTTCAACCTACCGGATCTGCGTGGCCGCGTTATCGCTGGTCAAGACGATATGGGAGGGACATCGGCTAATCGGTTGACGGGCTCGCTCACTGGGGGTGTTGATGGCGACATCCTCGGCGGGTCCGGCGGCGCCGAAGGCAACACCCTCGTCACCAGTCAGATCCCGTCGCATACACACACCTACGGCCCCAAGACAGGTCGTTACGGCGCCAACGATCAGAGCTACCCAACGAACGAGTTCCAGCCCTCGGCGGGCGATAGCGACAGGGGAAGTCAGACCATGACCTCTGATGCCACTGGTGGCGGCTTGGCCCACAACAACGTGCAGCCGACCATCGTGCTCAACTACATCATCAAGGCATAAACCATGGAACTGTCTGTCATTTTTCCGGACAAGTACATTGTGGTGGACGGTGTCCCGATGCTTGCCGCCACCCTAACCTCTCCGGATCCTAATTACCGGGTAATACAGTGGTTGGGCACCAAGGGTTGGATCGAGCTTTACGAGGGCGAGCGTATTTGGCTCGACAGCGATGCCACGCTCACCGGCTACTTTGATTTGCACGCCACGCTGAAGGCTGCGAGAGACGCAGAAATTGCCGCGATCCTCGCCACGCCTGACACGCCCGCGTCTTAAATCTCCTCGATCTGGACGACGGTGCGGGCAGCGCTCTCACCGTCATACATTTTCAGCACCCGGCCATCCACGACAAGCGCGTCGTCCACGTAGACGATGCCGTTGAGGCTATCCCCCACCAGCTTCGCGACGTTGTCCCAGTCGGGCCTGCTGGCCCTGTAATGGGTCTCTGCGCGCTTCTTCTGGCTCATCGTCTTGGGATAGGGCCAGTAGGCGTGGATTACCATGCGGACCGGCCTATCGAAGGGAGCCGTGCCGCTCATTGCATCATAGGCGATGGTCTGGATGACCGACATGGCCTGCCGCTGTTTACCCGGAGTGAAATGGATCTTCCCATGGGTGCGGGTGCGGGCCCATGCCGTCGGGATTCCGGGAATGGTGAAAATGATGCTGCGCGTCATGCCGGTACTTCTGCCTTTTCGTATTCAACAACCTGAACGACCGTGAACCCATTTTCCTCTCCCACCTTGATGATGGCAGGCTTCTTCAGTTCGTCGAAGCGGTCCAGCGCATGCTGGCTGTTTTCGGGGATGTGAATGCCGCCGCCTGCCCGCAGCCAGAAGCGCTCGGCGCTGGTGCGAGGGAACGAGCCCATAGGATGAGAGAAGCAGATCCACTGGCTGACCTTCCGCCGGTTATTGCCCAATGTGTATGTCAGCTTCAGTGTTGGCGGCTTCCCGATCTTGAAGTGAATGGACGGCGTTACGTATCGCACTACATCCCACCCGGTGGCGATCATGGCCGGGGTGAGCATCTTTCGCGCCTTGCTATTTGACAGGATGTCCACATTCATGGGCCGGTCGTCGTGTTTCGGCTCCATGTCGCGCTCCCATGCGTGCCCACAATGCGGACACTCCATCAGGCTGATGTGGACGTATGCCTGACACGCCGGGCATTCTTTGACGGGGGGCTCCCCGGGCTCCGTTGCTTTCTTCTTGTCCTTGGTCTCCACCATGTCGACCGGGCCATGCCGCATGACGTTCCCCGCAAAATCGAGGATCAGGCAGTCCCTCTTGCCCGGCGCCTTGCGAAACCCGCGCCCAACTTGCTGGATGTAGAGGCCCGGGCTCTCCGTAGGCCTCAGTAGGGCGATCAGATCAACGTGTGGGACGTTGAAGCCGATGGACAGCACATTGACCGAGGTCAGGGCTTTGATGGCACCAGCGCGAAAATTGGCGATCAGGCGCTCGCGCTCCTTCTTCGGGGTATTGCCGTCTATCTCCTCGGCGGAGATGCCAAGGTCACGCAGGGCGTCCCGCACGGCAATGGCGTGATCGACCCCGGAGCAAAAGCAAAGCCACGCTCGCCGGTTGGCGCCACGCGCCACAATCTCAGCAGCGGCGCGCTTCACCAGATCGTCAGCCATGGCTGCGCGCTCTAGCTCGCCAGCGATAAACTCGCCACCGCGCCTGTGAACGCCCTTGGTGTTGATCTCCGCCTCGGTGGCCTTCGACACCAGAGGCGACAGATACCCCTGTTCGATCAGATCTGCGACGTCGGCCTCATAGACGATTTTCTCAAACATGGCGTCATCGCCAGTGTCGAGGCGACCGCTATCGAGGCGGTGCGGGGTAGCTGTCAGCCCAAGCAGGCGCATGTCGGGGTAGACATTCCGCAGATCGGCAAAAAATTTGCCGTACATGCTTGATGCCTTCCTCGAAATGAGGTGCGCCTCGTCTATGAGCGTTAAATCGAATTTCCCCAGCTTCTCGACCTTGTCGTAAACCGACTGGATGCCGCAAAAAATGATCGGGTTCGTGGTGTCCCGCCGACCGACGCTGGCCGAGAAAATGCCTGCCGGCGCCTCCGGCCAGATGTTCAGCAGTTCGGCGTGGTTCTGCTCGATCAGTTCCTTGCTGTGCGTGATCACGCATACCCGCATCAGCGGATAGTCGTGCAGGAGTTCCTGCAGGAATTGGGCGATGATCAGGGACTTGCCACCGCCGGTCGGGATGACGATCAGGCCATCGCCGCCGCCATCAAACCAGTGGGCGTACGTGCTATTGATACTTTCTCTCTGGTAGGGGCGCAGGGTCAGCATTTAGTTCTCTCCAGTCAGTCATGCGGGCCATCAATGAAGGTGCCGCCGCTTGTTAGCTCGTAGGTAATCTTGAATTCGTTGGTCGCAGATTTCAGTTTGCCGGGGATGAGGCTCGGGATGTACCGGTGGGCAACGCAGCCCTCTGCCTGAAACTCCCGGCTGGGTTTTTCGTCAAACTTGGCGCAATGAAACTCCCCTTCAGCGATGGGGGTCGAATGCAGACAGGTTCGACAATTGCGCTTGGCAAACTGGCCTTTGTGGCAGACCGAGAAAGCGTTGCACATCTTGCAGACGTAAGCCGCCTTGCTGGTCGGATCCTCGAACAGCCGCGCCGGGGGGTTCTGAGCCTGAACGACGCGCTGTCCACGACGCTCGAGCGCCTGCCCCATCGCCGGGTCGTAGTCGATGATCTCCCCGTAAAGCTCGTCACTGTTCTTGCTGTGGGCGAGGTAGAAGCCTTTATGGATGCCCGAGAAGTGCATGTAGAGCATCAGCTGCCGCAGGTGCCCCGGTTTGGATGCCTTCACGCCGCCGGTTACCAGCGATTTGAAACTGGTTTCGTTGTGCGTCTTGAACTCCAGTACGGCCCTGCCGACGCCGGGGATATCTACAGCGACACCGTCCATGTGCCCCCGCATGTGCCCCGTGCTATCGCGCAGGGCCCACTGTTCGCCGGTCGCCGGATCCAGCTCCTCAATCTCGATCCCAATGCGCTTGAGATCCTCGATCATGCGGGCTTCCTCGCGGTGCCCGGTCTGGAACAGGCGCAGCAACCGCCCCGAGAATTTCTCTTTATCGACGGCCCACCGGAACCCGTACCACAGCGCCCGGTCGCAATCGGTGGCAAACCCGGACATGCCGAGGTACCCCCGAGGCGGCTCATTATTGGCCTTGGCGTAGTCATCGTAGATCAGGTCGACCATGGTCTGGGCGGCGGTACGGGTGATGGATGCCATCAATCAAACTCTACGGGGACGGGCTTCGTGGATACGCGAGTAGAGGAGGAGACGATGAAGAAGCTATCGTCCAAGGCATCGCCAAGAACCTCCTTCACTTTCTTGGTGTCGAGGCGCCTGCTTTCGCTGGTGGACGCGCTGACGATCCAATTGTAGCCACGGGTAATCGACAGACCGCGCCGCTTGAACTCGTCCTTGTGCCGGTCAAGCTCCGCCTCATCAGCCTTAAGCTTGAAATTCATCTGCCCAATTAGGTCGGCCAGATCTGGGTCCGATATGTTTTCAAAGCTCATTTTTCGTACTTCTTCTTGATGATGCGAAGCTGGTTGTCCCGGCGCAGGATGACGTGCAGGGCCTCGAGACAGACCTCTCGTACGGTCGGCCCATCCACCTCATGCAGCCAGTCCCAGTCGCGGATGATGTCCTCAAGCTTCTCGGTGATGTCGGGCTTTTTCTCACTCATCAGAATTGCCCTCATCGGAAAAAGGCATTTTATCGACGACAACCTCCCAAACTGCGTCCATCAATTCCAAAGCGTCATGCACCAGATCAACATTGCCTTCACCCAACGCCGGACCCCACGCTTGCCCGATTTTCATCTGAGCTTGGGCTTCGCTGTTTCTGGAGTTGGTTGGGTCTGCCAGCATGCCCTGCAAGATATGGGCAAAATACATGTTCCAAGTGTCGCGCTGCGACATGCTCATATTTATCTCCTATTGATGGAGACAGGGGCCGTAGCCCCCGCCTGTTTGTTAACGGCGAGCGAAGGGGTTGCCAGCCTGCGGCGTAGCAGGGCGACCAGCGGCGGCAACAGGGGAGGTCGGACGGGCCTGTGCAGTAGACGGCGGCTGAACGCGCACCGGGGGCACAACGCTATTCTCGTACGGCCTGTAGCTCGCGATGCTGTTGCGCGGGGGATAGGGCAGGCCCGTCTCCGGGTTGATTTTCACCTCGCGCTGCCCGAAGGCGTTCTTCACGGTGTCCTGACGGAGCACGACATTGCCAGTGAACGGCATGCGAAGCAGAGCGTCGCTGTCTTCGTAGACGGCATCGGAATTGAGCCCGGTGGCGTCGATCAGGGCGCGAAGCTGGGACATGCCAATCTGGCGGGCCTGCTCGTTCTCGTGCTGAACGTTATAGGTCATGAACAGCTTGCGGCCCGCGTGCTCGCTCCCATCGAGAATGTTGAAGGTCACGTCGAGGCGGGTTCCGGTGTTGTTGCGGTTGACAACCAGTTCAGTGCTTTCAACTTCCATAGGGTACTCACCCTCGGGGAGCGGATCACGAGAGACTTGGGCTTCAACGGAATTGGGGTCGAAGCCAGCTTCGTAGAGATCATAAAGACGTGCCATTTTATTTTCCTTTTAGGAGTTTGCTTCGTTGGTGTGGAGGTACTTGGAAATCTCAGCCCACGCCTTGCCCTTGGGCAACATGAAGGCATCCGGCATCTTGAGAAACCGGTGTTTCGCAACAAAAGCCGGGCGGCCATCGGCAAACAGCCAGCGGGTGCCACCACCTTCGGCGTGAATGGCTTTCTTGCCAAACCCGCTTTCGGCCTCTTTGATCACCACCTTGGTGTTGATGAAAAACACGCCGTCAGCGGCCTGTGTCGTCAAACCCTCAGCCCGCTTGTGCAGCTTCAGGTCATACCGCTTGTAGGGCTGAGAGCCGGGTTCCTCGTGGTTACTGGCAAGCGCGAGAGCAAGCCAGATGATCGTCATCCGCCGCTCACGACGCAAGAAGTCACAGATCTCGATCAGCTGCTGCCAGTGTGCATCGGCAATGATGTAGCCCTTGCCGTACCCCGGCGTCTCGATGCTGGCCCACTGATTGGCCACGCAAACGTCGCGCCAGATCATCGGCTCGAGGGCGTCGAGGCTGTCTAGAACCAGCGTCTTAAACTGGTTCTTGTCGCTGTTCAGGGCCTCCAGCGCCTGCAGCAACTGATCCCACGACGTGATTTCACCAAAACCTGTGGTTTCAATGCCTACCGGGGGGCGCTCAGGCGCGATCTGAATGTAGACCGGGTCCGGTGCCTCCAGCGCCAGAGAGGTCTTACCCATGCCCGCAGTGCCATAGACCAGCAGCATGGGTTCCAGCGTATTGCTGGACCTTTTGAGGCTCTCCAATGAGATTGCCATTACTCGTTCTCCAGATCTTTTTGGATGTCATAGACGGCATCGGTCAGCGCATCGCACAGGTGAGCAATGAGCGCGGCGCGACCAAATTTTGCATGCGTGACGATGTGTGGGAATTTGTTGCGAAAGGACCGTTCGATCAGGTCCGCAAACTCTGGCAGAGCGGCAGTCGCCCAATTGTCGATGTCTTCGCTCTGGGTACGCTCGCCGTATCCAAGGTACGCGTCGAAAGCGTAGCTGGGGACAGTGTCAGGCAAATTGTGCATTTCAGAAGCTCGTTCGTTGGTTCGTTGGGTAAGTAAGTTGTGCCCGCATCTCGGGCTGACCACATCGGTTTAGGGGGCCATTCAGAACCCGTCAACATTATTTTTTCAGAAAATGTAAAAAAGAAGGTGGACGTCGGGCTAGGCTCCGAGCCATGATGGGAGGGCACTTTTTTTACATGAGGAGATCATGAACGAACTTTACAAATGGTTTCAGGTTGAGCGCGGTAGGCGCTCCATGCTTGCCGCCCTGCTGGGTCTGAGCCCCAGCACCATCTCTCACTGGCAGAAACGTGGCGTGGTGCCTTTTTGGCGCGCGGTTGCGATATCCGAAATTACTGGAATCCCTCGCTGGCAACTTAGGCCGGACATTTACGAGGATCCGGGTCATGACGCGTGACAGGTGGCAGACAGAGTGGCGGCCAGAGCAGGTCGATGAACTAAAAAAGCTGTGGCACGAGGGCAAAAGCGCCACGGTCGTAGCTCAGGAGATGAGTAGAATGTTTGGGCTGAAAATTACCCGAAATGCCATTATTGGCAAAATTCACCGGCTGGTCCACGCTGGCGTCATGCTCGCCCGTGGGAGTAGTCGGCCACAGGAGGCCAAGGATCGTACGAGCCGCCCCCGTCGTCCCGAGGTGCAGGATCAGGTCGCCGCCACTGCTCCGGTGGCGAGGCAGACGGCCCCGGTAAAGGTCGCTCCGACAGTGCCCATCAAGGGAAACGTCATTGCCTTTCAGATGAAAGAGAAAAAGACCGGGCCGGGTCTGCTGGAAGACGTGAGCGGGTGCCTCTATTCCGTTGGTGTAAACGCGAAAAACCTGCACGTGTTTTGCAACGATGAAAAGCAGGACGGCTCGTCCTACTGCCCAGATCACCACGCAATGTGCTACCTCCCGACGGCTCCGGTTAAAATTCGGAAAGCAAAGAAATGGCGGGCGCTCTAGTCGGGCGCCGGTCGAAAGACCCCACGATCTGCGGCGTGTGCGCTCGAGAGGCGATCACGCTATGCATTTCTGGCCGCTCAAAAAAACTGCAGCCCATGTGGATGTGTGGGCTTTGCTCAATCAAACTAGCAATGAAGGTGGCCCACAATATGAGCCCGATCCGTCTGGAAGAGAATGAAGCTAAGGCCCTCGACGAAGCAATTCGCGAGCACATGCAGGACATTGTGGCTGCGGTCATGGCTACGCTGTGGGAAAACGACATCAGGGATCTCGACGCCATTACGGCGGAGCGTTTCGCGCCCATGGTAGAGAAGATTTACGAAGGCGGCGACTTCAAGAACGCATTGGTTAACACGCTGATCAGCTACAGCAACAAAATGCGTCTCAACCTGACGGTCGAAAAGCCCGATGACGTTCCTTTTTGATTATGCGCTCTGGAGAGATCGTCATGTTAGCAGCGACAGAGCCTCGCTCGCCTTTCGACGCAGCTTGGCAGCAGCTGGCAGCTAACGGCTACTCAGTTCTGCCAGTCGCACCAAACAGCAAGGCTCCGTCCGAGTACCGGGCGGGGCATTGGTATCCCATGAAAAAGTGGGAACAGTTTCGCAACGATCCGGCGAAGCCATTCGTCGCCAAAATGTGGGCAGCTTGGCCGGACTGCAACATTGGCATTCTCACCGGCACCAAGGCCACGGCCACGCACATGGTGGCAGCGGTGGATTACGATACCGATGACCCTGACGTCCTAGCGGACCTTGAGAGCGCCCTACCAGCCTCGCCCGTCAAGAAGAAGGGCCGTCGCGGCTACACTGCCTTCTACCTTGTGCCGCTTCGCACCAAGGGTTTCCGCACGGCCATTGTCGAGCTTCTGACAGACACTCGACAGACAGTGATCCCGCCCAGCGTCCACCCCGACACTGGCCAGCCATACACGTGGATGGGTCCGAGCACCCTGCTCACCACCCCCGCACACAGTTTGCCGGTTCTCACTGATGACGACATCGAGCGCTTCATCGAGCAGGTCGAGGTGCTGACCAAAAAGCCGGTATCTTCTCCCCCTCATCAGGCGCAGCTGATCCAGCTTCCCGACGACGAGCAGAAATTCTGGCGTGTGCTCAACAACACGGCTTACGCCAATCTTGATCGCTGGGTGCCGGATCTGAACCTGCACACGTGCTCGCGCACGTCGACCGGCAGCTACAAGGCTGTGGCGCATTGGCGGGCATCGAGCACGGGTCGGTCATTGTCGGAGAGAAGCGCCAACCTCTCGATCATGCCGGGGCAGGGCGCTCGAGATTTTGGGACCGGCGACAGCTACACGGCCATCGATCTGACCATGAAGGCCCTCGATCTGCCGCTCGATGACGCCGTGAAATTTTTGACTTCGCGGCTTGGCATGGGGGTTGAGAGGTTTGACGTGCCCGCCCTGCAGTTCGAGCAGTCAGCCTATCCGGAAATTCCGGTGAGTTCCGAGGAGGTCGCATTCGACCCCGTAACCGGCGAGGTGCTCGAGGAGGCTGTGAGCGCGGCCCCCATCGCTCTAGATCTGAATTCGTTCGACGAGATCCCTGCCCACCTGCTCCACCCAAGCGGGCTGCTGGGCGAGATCATGGACTGGATCGTTGGCGGCTCACGTCGCCCCTCTCGTGCGCTGGCACTTGGCCCGGCTATCGGCGTGGTGGGTACGCTCGTGGGCAATGGCGTGGTCGGTCCGACTGATAGCGCGACCCACACCTACATCATCGGGCTGGCTCCGTCGGGGGCGGGCAAGGACTACCCGCTGCAGTGCATCAAGAGGCTGATGGGCGCGGCAAATCTGAAGCACTTGCTTGGTCCGTCCGAATTCATCAGCATGCCGTCCGTGGTCAATTTTCTCCAGCGTCAGCCGCTGTCGATCTGCGCGATGGACGAAATCGGGGCGTGGCTCAAGCGCCTGAGCAACAAGAATGCTTCGGGCTATGAGGCATCGATCAGCAAGATCCTCCGCACCATCTGGGGCATCAGCTTTGAGAGCTACCTCACTCCGGAGTGGGCTCAGCGGGCCAGCACGGAGGTTCAGAACCCAGCGCTCAGCCTATATGGGGTGAGCACCATCGAGGAATTTTATGAGGGGCTGGAAGGCGGAGACATCCGCAACGGCTTCCTGAACCGCTTTCTCATTTTTTCGACGAGCAAAACAGCGGACGATCAAGACCCACAGCACGGGAGAGACGTTCCCGATGATCTGGCTTTGAAGCTGGCAACGCTCAGGAACATGGCCATGCAGCTGAGCCCGTCTGATTTGACGTCGCCTATCGGGGCGCCTCGATCAGCCAAAAAACTGGTCTGGAACGGGGGGAGGGGGGCTTGGAACGACCTATCAGCAGAGGTCAAGAAGATCCGTGAGGATAACAGCCGAGACCCCTTCTACGCCCGTACCGGTGAGATGGCGGTGCGTCTGGCGACCATCTGCGCGATGGGGTGCGGTCGGCTTGAGGTCCACAAGGAGGACATGCAGTGGGGGCGCGAATTAGCCATGTGGTCGGCACGGAATATGGAAAACGCCGCCGCTGGATACATGGCCGAAAACGAGAACCAAAAAACGTATAACCGGGTCATCCGGATGATCGAGACGGCGCCAAACAAGAGCCTGCACCGCCGGATACTGCTGCAGAAATTGCGCGGTGCGGTGAAAGCTCGGGATCTGGAAGAGCTTCTAAAGAGCGCCATCGACAGCGGCGTGATCGAGGAAACCAAGAAAATCCCCGCTCAGGGCGGGAAGCCGTCCGTAGTGTACCGGGTGATGTAAAATAATTTGACACGGATGACGGGTCGCTCTATAAGGGGGTCATGGCGGTGCCGCTGTGGCCCCCTTAACGTCTGGAGATACACCATGGCAAATTATTCCATCAACGTCTGGAACTACATCGACCGCGTCTGGGTGCGTGCGCCGCTCCCCCTCGATTGGTCTTTTGGCAAGTGCATTATCTACTGCGAGCACAAGCGCATTGAGGGAATTGAGTGCTACGTCGATGGCGATCTGGTCGGCGAGCTTGCGGCTAAGACCGGGGCCTCCCGAGCAGCCGCCGAAATCGAGTTCGAACGTCCGGAGTGGGCCGCGTAAGCGGCCCTCGCCTTTTGGAAAGGGATAAACATGTTTGGGTTCAAGAAGAAAAACAACGTCGTGGCCTACAAGGGATACGTGATCCGAGAGGGGTATTTTCCTTCTACCGATAGGGTTTGGTTCTGGCAGCATGACGACGCTGAGGCTGAACACGACCAGCGCCGGGGGTGGTCCTACAGCCTGATCGACGCCAAGGCCGATATCGATGACCAGATCGCAGAGGGTGTAAAATAATTAGACCGAGGCATTGACCTGTAAAATAATTTAACATACAACGGGTGCATCGAAGCAGGGAGAACGCAAATGACCAACAAGCATTACCTCAACATCGAATGCACAATCGCTGGCGAGCAGTACAAGGTTTACGGGTACGTATTGAACGGCCGCGTAGGGTTCATGTACTCCGTCCACCGCACCAACACAGGGTGGGCGCACTTGAACACTCGCGTTCACCATCACAAAATTTCAAAAATTCGCGCCAAACTCGCTGCTGAGATCAACGCATACATCGATGGGGCGGTGGCATAAGCCGCCCCACTCCACTCAACCACAGGAGAACCTACCATGACCAAGACCTTTAACATCCGCATCGAAGCCGACCGCGCAGCCCTTGAAGCCTCTGGCTACTTTTGGGCGCTGACTGAGCGGCACGGCTGGGACATCTACCTCGTTGTCAGCAAGCACCGCACGTACGAAGCCGCAGAGAAGGCAGCCAAGGGCCGAGAGTTCAGGATCCGCGACGTGCGAGACACCACGTCAAGCCGGTCGGCCTGACACCTATCGCTCACCTACAACCACCTACCACTAGGGAGAACTACCATGTCCAAGCTGAAGACCATCGCCATCCCCTGCAAGGGCGAAACTCGCGAGATGACCGGCACCGTTGCGATCCTGCCCATCGGTGACCGCAAGGTCCGTTTTTTGATCGAGCGCAAAGAGGACGGCTCGCTGGGATCGCTGACGCACTACGCCTCTGGTTTCGCTTTTACGCGCAGCCTGAACCACTACGCTGTGTCGTTCCTTGTTCAGCACGGCACCTATGCCCGCCGACCCTCTCCGCGCGAGCTTGCCGAGGCAGCGATTGCCGACGCTGTGTACTCTATCGGCATCGACAAGGTGCTGGCGACAATCGACGCCGCGCCCGTCATCAACCGCTAACCCGCAGGAGATCCCCCATGCACATCACCACGACATGGCACAATTCCAACCCCGACACCGTATGGAACCGCCTCGCCGCGAAGCTTGGTCGGCCCCCCACGGACGCTGAGGTCACCGCCGAGGTGCGGCGCATCCTAGCCGAAGGGCGCGCACAGGTGGGCCGCAAGTGATCACTACGCACAAGATCCTAAAGGCCATCGGGTGCCCGATCCTTAACCTCTATAAGGGCAAGGGCTACTGGTATTTCATTTATGACGACCTCGACCTGAACGTACACGCGAGCAGCTCGATCTATGTCATGAACTTGAACGACGCGAGCCTCGAACTCTGGATCGAAGAGGGAAAGGCGCTTATCGAATACGCATCTCGTGTAAAATGACTTTACATCATGGAAGCGATCCTATAGGGTCTCTTCATCGGCGGAACGGTTCCGCCCAACCTCTGGAGACCAACTATGAACATCGCAACTGCCGGTTACATCATCCACGGCAACACCCCCAAACCCAAGCGCAACGACTTCAAGATCAATCTTCGCGCTGAGGAGCGTGCGAGCCACTGGCTGGCTGAAGGCAATGCAGCCGCCGAGCTGGGCAAGCACGAGAAGGCCGAAAAGCTTTACGCCAAGTCTCAGTACTGGCTGGACCGCGCAAACAACTCTCGCGGATGGGGGGAGTGACCACCATGACAACCCCCACCGACCTAGACGGCAAGCCGTACAAGCCCACATTGGACTACGGCTGGATGACCGACGCCCACCGCGCCACCTGCGCGCTGCACATGGCGTGCGACCCAGCCCAGATTGAGTATCGGCTAGACGCCCGCGCGGCGATGGATGCAATCATCATTGAGCGGTGCGAGTACGAAGACCCGTATGGCTACAACCGGTCGAGGTACTGAGCCATGACCCTCAAGACCAACTTCATCAACTGGACAATTGAGCGCGACGGCACCGAGATTGACCTGTCTGTCGCATACCGGATCATCCCGTTTATGCCAGCCAAGACCGACGGCCCGCCAGAGGACTGCTACCCAGCCGAGCCTGCAATTATCAGTGATGTGCACGCGACCGCTGATGGCGTCACTGTCGAACTGACCAACGATGAACTGGAGCAGTTTTGGTGGCACCTGACCGAATACGATGGGGCGATGCACCGCGACGATGAGGACCGGCCATGACCGCAACACCAATCAAACAGCTCAAGCGCGAGGCTCTGGCCGGTCTGGACCGCCTCGACGCCACGCTGGCGAATATGCCGCCGCTGCTGGCCGCAAAGCCCAAGCGGCAACCAGAAACATCTAAAGAGGGAAAAACGCCATGAACCCCTTCGTCCGCAACGGCGACCTGAGCGACCTCGCCATCTACCTCATCGGCATGGCCTGCGTTGGCGCGGTCCTGCTGGCTATAGCGATAGGTGCGATATGAGCGCGAAAGACAATGACATTTACGTCCACGCTGGCGGCCTGCTGATGTTCTCCAGTGGGGAGTATAGCGACTACGGCACTATGGGGGGCTGCTTTGTGGCCCTAGAGCCGCTGACCAGAACCCGCCTCCGTGAAATTGCGGAACAGGTGACCAGCGAGCAAGGGGCCTCGGAGGCCGCTTACGATGATGCTGTCGCGCGGTGGCGGACGACCGGAACGAAGCCAGACGGTTACCCCGGATACCCTGACCCACATGGCATGTTTATCGCGGCGCTTATCCGGGCTGGCCTACTGCTGGCTGTCACTTACACCGAATTGCACGTCGGCTACTACAGTCGTTTGGAGCTTTCGCTGTGACCGCCATCACCCGCATCGACCCCGCCATCTTCGCCGCTGTCCGCGCATCCAATCTCCCCCGGCTTATGGCCAAGATCGAGAAGTTCTTCGCCATCTCGCGCGCGCAAGGCACCCTTGTGGACCCGTCCTAACCAGAGGAGACTAACCATGGATATTGCAGAGGACGTGAAGGGACCATACGCGAGTTCGCCGGCGGACATCCGCGCTACGGCTGAAAACATCGCGGAGAACTACAGCTTCGACCCGAGCATATTGGCCGGGGCGATCTGCGCTGCGCTCGTCAGCGAGCGGGAACGGTGCGCGAAGGTTGCAGACGACGCCGTGGTTGATCTTACAGACGATATGCTCAGGGAGCTTGTGAGGCTGGCGGGGAAGGCTACGCCGGGGCCTTGGGACACAGACGAACCGAACATCGTTTACAGCATGGCAGGAGGTGGTTGCGTGTACCTCGCCAATACTGAAGGGCTAGATACCTCGGCACAGCAGTGCCGCGCCGACGCCTCCTTCATTGAGGCCGCCGATCCGCCCACTGTCGCGGCCCTTGCTTCCGAGCTGCTGAAGCTACGGGAGGCGGTGAGGGTCACGGATGAGATGATGAAGCGCGCTGACATGAGCCGCGCCCTCACCCCTCGAATGGCTCTAGCAGGAAAGCAAAAACTGCTGGACCTCGGCTACGAGGGCGTCGAGTTCACTGACGCGCAATCGGTATTCTTGGCGATGATGGCTGAGTCATCGCCGTCGCATCATGAGTTTGACGAAGTGCGAGAAGCGCTTGCCGAAAGCCGGAAGGTCGTTAGCCGCGTATGGGAAGCCGCCGAGGCAGTCGATGCCGCCATTGCTAGAGCCGAGGCCGCAGCAGCGGCTGTAGAGGGGAGGACGATATGAGCAATGTAGAATACACGGTCGTTTTTAGCGGGCACCCGAAAAACATCCCCGGCAACCCGTTCGACTTCGAGTCCCCGTTCGGCACGGTCCGCGCTCTTGGCGCCAGCAACAGCATGGAAGATGCAGACCGCTTCCGGGAAGCTCTGGAAGAGATCGCGGATGGAGCAACCTATTCAGCGGCAGCGATTGCTAGGGCGGCGCTTGACGAGCGCGATGCAGCGCTAACCGCGAACCTCAAGGCGGGGCGGCGATGAACCCCTTCTTCAGACGCGGCGACCTTACCGACTTGTCCATTTACCTTATCGGCATGGCATGCGTTGGCGCGGTCTTGCTGGCTATCGGAGTGGCATAAAATGGCAAGCAACGACGACAGCGCCAAATATTGGGAGGCGCAAGCATCCATGTGGCACGAGAAATACAGGGATGCCCTGCGCCATGAGGAAGACGCGAAGCGGTACAGAGACGCACTGCTGCGGATTAAGGACGGCTACAACATAACGAAAGAACGGCTGCGGTTTATTGTGACCCGCGCGCTTCAGGTCGATGGTGAATCATGACCACACCCCCGCTATACCGCAAGCCCTGCTCAAGTCCGTTCGAGGCTGTGCAAACTATTTTTGCTGAGGCAGATCGGCTGGGAATGTCCGTGGAGGACGTTTCCAAGCGGTCGGGCTACAGCGCGGACACGGTGACCAACATGCGCCGACCACGGACAAACCGAGGGAATGGCAGCGGCCTAAACCCATCACTGCGGATGGTAATCGACATGGCTGAGACCGTCGGGCTCAGGATCGTCGCGGTTCCGATTGAGGAGGAAACATGACCCACCCCAACCCCGGCAGCGATGAGGCCGTCGAGCGCGGCTGCAGGTGTCCAGTCATCGATAACGGGCGCGGGCGCGGCTACATGGGGCAAGCCGATATTTTTGTGTTGTCCGCCGACTGTCCGCTGCATTGGCCGACCCCAGAAAAAGACCCGAAGACTAAAACCATCAACCGAAAAGGAAAAAAGACATGAACGCCAAGAAGCCGACCACCACGATCAGCAAGACGACTACCGGCGTCACCGAGTTCGTCGAACACTCGACCGACGTGCAAACCACTCCCATGCCCTTGAGCGTCCGACCCTACATCCTCGAGAGTTCTGAGTTCGACGCGTTCCTCTACTCCAAGCGGTCCGCCGCCATGCGCGAGATCGAGGATGTCGACGCCGAGATCTCACGCCTCCAGACCGAGATCGACGCCCGCCTAGACCGCCGCCAAGACCTGATGGCAATCGTCATCCGCGTCGAAACGGCGCTCAATACGACGCCCACTCGCCCGGCGCCGCAGTTGACCGAGCGGGGGCAGGGGAATTGATGGTAACTGATGGGGTGAAGCTGCGCTCGCCGCTTGGGCCGCAGACGGATGACGAGCGGCGGTGCTTCGACCGAGGCATGGAACAGTGGCGCGCATCATTGAAGCGCCCTGACATGACCGAGGAAGATCGCGTCAAAGGCGCCCTCGAAGCCTATTGCCGTCAGGCGTTCGCGCTGGCCCTCTCCCCTCCCATCAAAGCGGGGGAGGCTGTGCCGGTGGCGATTGAAACGCTGCTGGATGAACTAGAGCGAGGCGTTGTCAGCACTGGCTTGCATGAGGACAACGAGACGGAGTTGTTCGACATAGATGAGGCCGCTGAGGCGATGTACCAAGCGTCAGTTCTCATCCGCGTTCTATGCGCCCGCACCTCCCCTCAGCCTGAAGCCTATGGGGTGAGGGCGCTGGAGTGGGGCGAACGGCAAACCAATACTTCGGGGGATTGGACGTGGAGCGCCAAAACGTCAATCGGACGGTACATCGCTTCCACTGCCTCCGGCGAGAGGTGTAAGGGTTCGCACTTTTGGTTCATCTCCGGCGAGACAATTTCAGCGTGGGCCAATTCGGAGGACGAGGCCAAGGCCGCCGCGCAAGCCGACTATTCCGCCCGCATCCTTGCCGCCTTGGAACCCACCCCATGACCCAATCCAGTACCGATAGCCTAGTGCATAGACTGCAGGGGCCACACCACCGTTCAGAGTGCGGCAACTTCGCTGAGGTTCACCCCGGTTTTCTCAACGAAGCCGCCGACCGCATCTCCACCCTTGAGCGTGAACTGGAGGAGGCGAGGCTTGCCGCGTCAGTGATCGAAGGCGTCTCCAACGAACTCGACATCGCCCTCACCGCCGCCGTTGACCGAAAGGGCCAGCCATGACCGGTCGTCGAGAAGGCAAGCCCCTCCAGCCCAACACCGCTTACGATCCGCTGCTGAAGCAGATCTTCGACGAGCAGGAGAGGCTCAACGTTTCGTCGCGGTTGCTGGCCAGCATATCGGGGGTTCCGGCGAGCACCATCGAGGATCTGCGCCACCCCTCAATAGACAAGGGCAAGCGCGTGCCTCTGCACCAAGTCCGCCGCTTAGCCGAGGCCCTCGACTTCGAATTCCCCGACCGCATGCGAAAGCGTTGACCGATGACAGCCCTCGACCGCTTCCGCCCCCACGCACCAGCTGATCGAGCCCACCCTCTGGTGCGCCAGATGTTCGACGAAATGAACGAGCAGCAGTGCTCGCAGCAGACCATGTCGGAGCGCTCCGGCATCAACAAGAATACTTTCCGCTCGTGGCGCACCAAGGCCGTGCCACGCATCGACGACCTCGAGGCCTGCCTCAACGTGCTGGGGCTCGAGATCGTCGTCAGACCCATCAAGGATCCATTAAGATGAACGACATGCCCACCGGCCAGCAGCAGAAGAGCGCCACGGATGTAGTCGACCTGCTTGTGAGCGCGTGGCCATCCGCCCCCAACCGCGCGGTCACCGTCGAGGAGGCTGAGTTGCTCAACGTTGTGCTGGTCAGCCTGCTAGACACGATCCGCATGGCGGGGGTCGAGATGCCCTCTGTCAGCGTCAAGGTCGGGTCTAATTGGGTGCATTTTGGCTGACCGGTTCTTTGAGATAAACAAGGACGGCGCCCCGCACATCGCCTGCTCTGCGTGTAGTGCCGTGGAGCAGGCCGGGAGAGCCTCTAGGCATGGCAAGAACCTGCCGCCTGAAGCCATCACCAAGTTCCTCCGCAACAAGGGCTGGACCGTCGGCAGCACGCCCCGCAAGGATCTGTGCCCGGCCTGTACCGCAACCGCCCGCAAGACCGCAATGAAGGAGACGTCCGTGCCTCATGACACCAAGGTTGTCGAGATCAAGCCGAAGCTCAACGGCATCAGCGAACTGCCGCCCCGCGAAATGACCCGCGAGGATCGGCGCATCGTCTTTGCCAAGATCGAGGAAGTGTACCTCGATGAGACCACCGGCTACATCAAGGACTGGAACGACGAACGCGTGGCCAAGGATCTCAGTTGCCCCCGAAAGTGGGTCGAGACCATCCGCGATGAGAATTTTGGACCGGCGCACGCCGCACTCAACCCGCAGGTGCTGGTCCTGCTCGATGAGATCGACGGCGCCGTAATTATGGTCAACAAAATTGCCACGGACACAGCGGAATTCAACAAAAAAGTTAACGACATGGTGACCGAAGCAGCCACCCTTAACACGCGTGCCAGCACTATCCTTACGCAGGTCCAGACCCTGCGGGCCGAGTTGAAGAAGATCACGGGGCGCTAAAATGATGGCTGAACGCAACGCAATTTGGGCTTTCCTCGCCGCTCTGGGTACGGTTTTGCTCGCCTACTTACTCGTTAGTCTCTAGGCTAAACCTCGAAACTTCTAGAAAAGAAAAACATGACATCTAACATACGCGTCGTTGAGTACACAGAACCCGGCATGGCTCCCTGCTCTCTTGTCATGAGGCCGATCCCCGCGCTCCGCCTCTCGCGCAAGCTGTGGCAGCTGAATATCCCCTGCAGCGTCTCTGACATGGACGGGATGCAGCTGGCCACGGCAAAGGAGATCGACGCTCTGATGCGGAAAATCCAGTCCCGATACGGCGACAAGGCGAAGGCGCAGGACGAATGAGCAAGTCTCCCAAGACAACCATGAGCGCAGACGACTTCAGGGCGTGGGCGCTGGCTATGGTCGAAAAGGGCATCGTGCAGAGGGAGGCAGACCTCCCCGCCCTGCTTGGGATCAC